>Ga0206682_10000002_pt1 | contig 208572 bp, 216 predicted proteins | sample M240m12015metaG_FD_155444 | JGI IMG/M metagenome (GOLD analysis project Ga0206682, IMG submission 155444) | Ammonia-oxidizing marine archaeal communities from Monterey Bay, California, United States - M2 40m 12015 | ecosystem: Environmental > Aquatic > Marine > Intertidal zone | place: USA... | reverse complement strand
AGGTCTAAGTACATGTGGAAGAACTTAACACGATGCATAACATGTGTTCCAGCAATAGTAAAGTCATTTGCTATCCAGTGATTCATATATTTGTGATACGACACATTATATTTGTGAGGATTCTGTCCTACAATAGTTTCTGGCCCTACTGCCATACCTACACCAGCACCAACATTGTTAATGTTTTGGTTTCTGTTACGCCATAGGAACTGCATACTTTGTGCAAAGTCATCATGCTTCTCTGTTGGGAAGCCTACAATCCAGTTAGTAGCAGCCATTACACCATACTTCTTGCCCCACTTAAAGTTGTCTTCCATCTCTTTGATAGTAACACCTTTGGCCATATCGTTTAGTACTCGTTGACTACCAGATTCGATTCCGTAGTTAAACATAATACAGCCGCCTTTGCCTGATATGTCTTTGAAAAACTCTTCGTCCATTCTACCATCACAACGAGCATAGCCTGTCCAACGCATTGGAATTTCTTTTGCTCTCAATGCAAGTGCAAATGCTCTTAGCTCATTAGGGTTACCATTAACAAGACTGTCAATGAACCACATAATGTCTGCACCTTTTTCATAGTACAAGTATTCTGCTTCAGTGATAACATCAACTGCTTGACGCTGTCTGTATTTCCAAAAGTGTGTTTCTTCACAGAAAGTACACTTAGCAGTACAACCACGAGAGAACTCTGAAGTTACTCCGTTAGGTACTTTGTATTCGTTAAAGTCTAAACCAGTGTAGTCTGGCATCGGCATACCATTAATATTAATACGCTCGACATTTGTTTGTTTTAAAACTTGTGGTTCATCGTGTGTTATGCCATCTTCGAGTTCTTGCAATACTTGCAAGATAGCATTTTCACCTTCACCTGTTACAATATAGTCGTATAAGCCTCTTCCGTTAAACCAATCTTTGTGTACATTACTACCACCTACTAATTGTTTAATGTGTGGAGCTCGTCTACGCAATTCTGCTGACATCCAGTTAGTAGGCTCTTCTGAAATATAGTATTGGCTAAAGCCTACTGCTGTAGGATTCATTTCGATAATTTTATCAATGCCTTCTATTAATAATGGCTCTAGTAACGGATGAATATCTGTTAGATATGTTTCGCCTAACCAGTGCCAACTTGCACTCGGGTCCCATAACGGAAATGGTATTTTTAAATTAGGTTGCCAATCATCTCTAAACAAGTTATATGCCTTAACATTCAAATCCAATATACTTGTTTCGTATCCTGCACTCTTACATACGCCACTTAGTCTTGCTAAGTTAAAAGGTGGAAACTCTGGTGCCCACTCAGGACACATAACTAACATTAATGATGTTTTTCTAGTTTTATAATCTGTGTAAATAGATGTAGTATTCTTCTGTTGTACCTTTTTTGCATAGGGTGCAATAGCATCCATCATAGATTGATGTCGTGCATCTTCAACACTGAGTTCAGGTTTTTCGTTTGACTCAACAGCCTCTTTTGCGAGATTGTTTAGGTTAAAATCGATTGGCTTATCGTCTTGAGACATTTACATTCCTTTAATTATGCTACTATTTACCAGTTGTAATCTAGTATGGACCATCGTTCCTGAACACTTGAGATAAGTTGATATTTGCTGTGATTAAGTTTTTATTTCTACACAATGTATCAAAGTTATGTTGTAGTGTAGGAATCATTTCAATTATCATTGCTTGCCATTCTTCATGTGATATTGCTGTTAATCTTTTAACTTCTTCAACAATCATAGACATGCGTTTATCTTCATCTGGTTCATTATCATAACTTTCATCTATCCATTTGTCAAATGTTTTATAACCAAACTGCTTTAAGTACTCTAGTGTTTTATCTACGCCTACAACAACAAAAGGGTGTTTACATGCTAATGGCTTGTAAATCTTCTCACTTAAAAATACACTTTCTGTTGGCTGTATGTCGCATAGTCCTTTGTGTGGATAACTTGTTTTATAAAATAATGTTTCATTTACAAGACTGAAATATGTTTGATTAAAGTGTTCAATATCGTCTCGTTGTAAATCTGCTGGGTTCCATCTTTCTTCTGTTTTGTTTAAAACATAGTCTAGTTCTGGAAAAATATTTTCATAAAAATATTCAAATGTTTCTTTCCATGCTTGATCTTCTATGTGTCCTTCTTGCCAGCCTGGGTTATCTAAATGGTTATCCTCATTGTAGAAACTAACAAGCCCTTCATTTATTATTCCTGCTTTGTGTAATTCTGTTACTATCTTTAACCTGTGTAATCTAGGCATACGGTTGTAACATAAATATTTCTTTGGGCGAATGCCAGTGTAAACAGGTAAGTCCATTTCTGCGTGATGATGCATTAAGCCTCCATCCCACATCATGTCTTTTGATACTGCTTCAAATCTTGCACACGGTATCATAATTAGTTCTTCTTCTAGTCCGTGATCTTTACACCATTGAGAATATATTTCTTTACCATTTAATGCTCCAGTTAAGAATAAAAATCTACCTGGTGGCATTATGTCTTTTAATCTTTTAATAACACTGTGACAACTGTAAACTCGTGTCCAATACAATGCTTCATCTTTGTCATCAAATGCAATATGCGTAGCACCGTTATATATTTTTTGCTTAACATTTTCAACTGAATCTAAAATTGTAATTTGATCAATAGCATGTTCTGTTATAGGACCTGCATACACAGGAACTAATTGTCCTGTTTGCTCATAAGGTGCTAGTGGTGTAAAACTTGTTCTTAATATGTTTGCCCACGAGCCTCGTGAATTGCCTTCTTTGTTTTCCATATCATCGATATAATGATCTGAATTTTTTCTATTTAGAAGTTGTTGCTTTCCTTCATTCCAAAACCACTTATCGCTTGAAGTTAAATGATTTGATTGTATTTCAGACTCAGTATCAAGTATAACCATAGTCTTGTTATGTTCACATGGAAAGTACTGACCGTCTAAGTTATATAATACTTGTACATCATGTTTACAATACTTGTCTATCATTCCATCGCCGTCATGTACCACTGTGTCAGTGTGAGGCGATAACTCTGCTACAAGTTTTACTACAAACTCATCATCTTTGTTAGGAGTGATTATTTCTATGTCTGTTCCTAACTTTTGTATTTCTTTTGCTAATAATTCTATGTTCATGCTAGGTCAAACCATTTGTGTAAGTATTGTAATTGCGATTCTAATTCTACTGCTTCAGTGTATCTATCACATTCCTGTGCCCAACTACCTGTATCTTCAGGCAAGTTAAATCCTATCTTTTTTAAATAGTTATAATATGTTTCTGTTTTAGGATGATAATCTACTCTACTATTTCCTTGATCGTCTTTGAATGAAAAAGTTTCTGCCCAATGGCCGCCACAACCTGTTCCTAATAAGTCAGGTAGTATAATTTGATCTAAGTCTTTGTAAAATACTTGTAAGTTTGACCAGTCAGTTTCCTCATTTGGTGTTTGACTTAAACCATAGTAATCATTACGAGAAGGTTCTACTCCCCACATCATTATAGAATCACAAGAATGATTTTTAAGCATGTTTGTTGCAGTATCTACAATAGCATAATCTCTTACAGCAAAACCCATTGTGTCATCTAAGTGTTTAACTACAACTTCCATTGGAATGTCATCTTGTGTGTATATGTTACCAGGATTTTTCCAACCTTCGCCTTTTCTATATCTGTCTTGTCTATAAAAAGATGTCCACATTATAGTAACTAAATCATCTTTGCCTATATTATAATATCTTAATGCTTGACTTAGTTTAGCAAGTATATAACTATTTCCTGCTCCAGGTTTAGCAGTGTTTACATATCCTGCATCAGGCATAGCATTTGCTATTACATCAGCCCATGAAGGCCAATAGTAATTTGTAAAACTACACCCAAAAGTAAAGTGCCTTTTGTATTGTGTTAGATCTAAATCTTGTATTGTGTCTGTGTTGTATATCATAAGTGTTTGTATATAAATTGTTTTTTGTTTACTAATACATTGTGATTATGTTCAGCAATAACCCTACAGTATTTTAAGAAATCTTCTAATGCTTCGCCTTCTAGTTTACATAGCCTATTAACTTCTTTGAGTATAGCAATCATTCTAAGATAATTGTCTTCTATGCTGTCATAACTTTCGTCGATAACTGGAGAATAAGTTTTATAGCCTAAACCTTTCAAGTATTTTAATGTGTTAGGTGTTGCTATTAATACAAAAGGATGTTTAAATAATATTGCTTTGAATATCTTTTCGCTAAGGAAGCAACTGTCTTCCCAATCTCTATACTTGTGGAAGAATATAGTCTCAGACACTAAACTAAAATAAGTATCTTCGTACATTTTATTTAGATGGTCTGTTGTCTCTAATTTTGCTTGGTTGATACTAAGGTCTTGTTTATCTAACTTTAGTTCTCCCATTGTTTCTATTGCACCTTTATTTGCTAATAGTACACGATGTATTCCTTTGTGAAATAATTGTGCTTCGCCTATAATGTGAGATAACTCTGTGTCCCACAATCTGCCATCGTCTGATAATCCTAAACTTACATAGCCTTTGTCTAATAAGTCAGAGGCTTTTAATAACGCAGTCATCATAGGCCTTTGCAAACGCCAGCGTCTGTTAAAGTTTAAAAACTTTTTATCATACTTTTTACTTTGCAATGTGTTAGGCAACATTTCACCAGAGTGTTTCTGCATCACTTCTTCCATGTGACGCATTCCGTCTGGATTATATTTGTTTGCTATAAGTCCTTCGTAATCAGACTGTACTGAAAATTCAAACTCTAAATAACTTTCAAAGCCAAAAGGTTTTCGGCCATGCTCTTTACAATAAGTTTCTATTTGATCTTGTAAGTCTAACGCACCTGAATATAATATTACTTTCTCAGGTGGTATGCGATGTCTATCAATAACAAATTGATATATTTGTGCTATAATATGATTAAAGCCTTCGTGGAAGTTTTCTAATATTAAATAACAGTTGTCATTAGGATCTCTAATGCGTTCCATGTTAGCAATACCAACATCCTGATCAATTGGTGCTTGGTGTAGACTTAGTACAGTTTTGAATTCTATTAAGTAATAATCATTAGGGTCGGCATCCCAGTCTTTAATTCTAGTAGCCATAGATACTTCTCGGAGCTCTCTAACAAATACATCATTGTCGCTTCCTTGTGTATCGTAATACCAGTAGCCTGATTTATTGATCAACGCCATCTGTTTTATTACCCCATTCAGCGTCTGTCTTATCGAATCCTTCGCCTTCAACAACTTTTTCTACTTCTTGTGCTTCTGCGGCTTCTCTGTTTTCAATTGTCTTTTCATCTAGTTCTGACAATTGTCTTTTAGGGATAATAATGTCTGTACCACAATGGCAATGCATCTTATTACATATAACAGTTCTAGGCTCTACATAACGAATGTCCTTCATAATGTGTCCTACTTCTCCACTTACACCGCAACTTGCTAATGTAATTTGTCCTGTTGGACTAATAAAGATACTGTCGCCTATACGGCATTCCCAACCCTCAAAGAAGTTTTGTCTGCGTACAATAATATCATTACTATTACATGGCTCACTTGAACCGTCACCGTACTTGTTAAAACTTTGTGCTTTACTTTCTTTGTATGGCTTAGGAATTGTAAACTCCATTTCGCAACTGTGTTCTTCGATAAACTTTGTTTTATCTGCATCTTCGTATTCCCAAGGTCCTGCGTTAACAGTCATTTCGTCATACAGTGGTGTCCATTCGATAAAGTAGTTAGGCATTGCTTTTTTAAGTTCTTCACCATACTCTACTACTTCCCAAAAACGATCATCATGCAATAACAGTTTAGTACTAAGATAGTTTACTTTATCACATAAGAACATATTCTTTTCTTTGTAACTAGCCTTGTCTGCAAACTCTACATGGAAACTTGCAACGATATCGTCAAACAAGTGTACATGTTTCTGCCACCATGCTAAAGGTCTACTTAGGTTTGTGTTTACTGCAATAGTTGCTTCAGGTATTTTGTTTCTTAGATATTCAACAATTGGAATAAAGTGCTTCCATGCAGTTGGCTCTCCGCCGCTGAAGAAAAACTTATAATGCTTGTAACCATCTTTCTGATAGTTATCGATAATTGTATCTAAGTTATCCAAGTAAATTTGTAATTCACCCTCGTTACGGAAATCACCTAACCAGTTACCAGGATTACAATAACTGCAACTATAGTTACAGAAGTTGTTTACCTGCCAAGTTATACTGAGATATTTCTCAGGTGCTTCAACCGCAATTAATTTTGTTCTATCCATTGTCTTACCTCTAAAAGTCTTGGCGAGATCTCTGCTAGTTCTTCGCCACGCATCTTGTCCATTATATCATTTTCTCTAAAAAACTCTTCTAACTTTTCCCTGTTTTCTTCACCGTTACGCAATGTCATCATGATCATTTTAAATGTATCATTCATTTCACTATCTTCTGGCTTAGGAAACTTTTCGTAGTATAGTCTAAACTCACGCATCAAATCAAGTCTAAACTTCTCAGGCAATATTGAGATGTTTGCCCAATCCGGTGCAGTAAGCATATTTAGCCTTGGAGGGTTAGTTATTGATGTAAACCCGTTCTCAAACATCCAATCGAACATTTCGCTGTAATGCCATATGTTCCACAAACTAATTGTAGGTGTTAACCCTAGTCTAATTTGTGGTGCTCTTTCTCTAATAGCAAACATATTTGTTTTAACACGATTCCATTTGAATCCTTTACGGATTACATCACCTGCTTCTCCAACTGCATCAATACTAGCCCACATTTCAATGTCTGGGAAATGATTCCACAAGTCAAATAAATCTCTTTCGCCTTTGACTTTATCCTGATATTTGATTTTACTCATGTTAGTTGTATAGTTCAATCTAACTTTATCAGCCATACCATTTTCAATCCAGTAGTCTAAACATTCATAATGTTCAGGGTGAACTAGAATCTCACCACCTGCAAAGTAAACTTCTTGTACATCATTTAAGTGTGGCTTTAGTGCCTCCATGAAAGAACCATCGCTGTTAACACTTAGTAATGTATCTCTACCTTTACGGTTAATCCATACACCTTCATCTACTAGTTTTAATTTTTCTTCGCCCCATAAGTTAGAGCAACCTGGTCCACAACTACGACATTTAAAATTACAAAGATTACTAAATCGTATATCCATGTACTTCATTTTAAATTCTTCAATGCCGCCATCTTCTTGAGTATCAAGTAGCATTGTAATATTTTCTCTAGTGTTCTCAGGCTTTTTGTTTGTAAACTGTTGTGTGTTTTGACTAATACGCAAACTCCATGTACCTACTTTCTCTAGGTCATAGCATCGTTGGCAACGAGCGTCTGGCTCATCTGCTAACATTTTCTTACGCATTTCTTTGTATTCGTCGCTGTTCATTACATCAAGAATAGTGTCACCTGCTTTATATTCTGCTACTGGTTCTGCACTATCAGCAATACAGCAAGGCATGATTCTATCATCAGGCCAGGCATGCATGTGAATCCACGGTAAGACACAAAAGTGCTTACTGTCTTCTACAGCCTTAATTAAATTAGGCTCTTCAGCAATGTTATAATCTGACATTTACTCCATATCCTGTAATGGTTTTAGTTCTGGAAAGGCATCAAAGAAGTCCTCTCCGCGTAGTTTATTTAACCGATAAGTCATATGAAAGAAGTCTTTCTTGACCTCTTCCCATGTATCATTTTGATTAGCAAATCCCACTCCGCTTTTAATTAAACCGTCTATTGCTCTTTCGCCTTGATACATACCCATCAGTTTTGCTTCTGCTGTTTGTTTCATGCTCTTAGGCAACGCCTGAGCACAATAGTGCTTTGGATTTGCCGCTAAGTACAAACTATTAAAGAAGTCTTTGTCGTAATCTAATAATCCTACACCGCTCATATATTCAAAGAACTCATACAAGGTATAATAATTCATTATACTTAATACAGTATTCATTTGAAAACTAATATAATCTAGGCTTCGGAATTTTTTAAGGTTTGCTTCTACTCTGCCCCAATCAGTACCATGTCGCATACATTCTGCTCGTTGTCCAAAGTGATCTATACTGCAGCTTACTTCAACCTTATCAAAGTGCTTCCACAGTGCAAAGATGTCTTTGTCCTTGTACGACACTGTACTGGCATTTGTGTTATATCGCAACACTGTGTCTGTTTTGCCTTTTCTAATTAACTCCTCTAGTATAACATAATGCTCAGGAGTAATCAACGGTTCTCCTCCAGCAAAGTAAGCGATATCAATATAATCAACTTGATCTATGATTTCTTCTAGTACTCCGCCTTTCTCATTATCAACATGGATAACAACAGGACCGTCTGGCTTCCAAGACTTTTTATCTTCTAGTGCCCATTGGCTACTAAATTCACTACCACAACTACGACACTTAAAGTTGCAAATGTTACTAAAGCGGATATCAAAGTATCTCATCTTCATTTCATCTACATGTCCGTCTTCGTGTGTCATTGCTAAACTTTCGTCGAAGTACTTACCGAAATGTTCAATACTGTACTTCCTGAAACTGTGTGGTCCAGCCTCTTCGTGTGCATAACAAAAATCACATATTTTGTGATGCTTTTCTTTTAGCATATCTAAACGCAAGTTCTTCATGAACTCGCCATTAAATGCTTCTGTGAGTGAGACATCTGCTGTATTGGCTATAGGCATTGTGTAGTCGTTGCTACAGCACGGAAATATGTTACCTAAGGGTGTTGCATTCAAATGCGTCCACGGGTACATACAGAAGGTCTTAGACTCGTTTAACAAGTATTCCTTGTCTAGGTCTTTGAGTTGTAAATACTCAGACTTGCTCATCGTTTCAAGTTCTCTAAATATGGATTAACTAAATTTGCAAGTTCTGGAAATGTATCTGTAAATATTTCGCCCCTACGCCTATCAATTTTTGCTACTTCGCTTTTAAATCTATCCGAGTGCTGATCCCACTTACTTGTAGACTTAGCAAGAACATGTAATTGTTTTATCATATTCATAAGTTGTTCTACTTGGGCATACATAATAGAAGAATTATTTGACAATGCTTTTAATTTAGTTTCTGCATATTCTAGTTGTTGCTTTGCAACTTCTTCTTTTAAATCAGTTGGCATTGTTTGAAATGAAAACTCTTCAGGTCCGTATATAGGATTAAGTTGCCATGCACCTCTATTACCTGCAATCCACGGAGCAACATCATTGTCAATTAAGTAATCAAAAAAGTCTGTTAGCGATGCATAGTTAAATATGCTTACAGAAGTTGTTATACTTAATTCAGTTATAGGAGATCTAAGTAATGTTCTATAATTTTTCATTACTTCGTTCCACTTAGTTCCGTGTCTAATGTATTCTGCTTTATCACCAAAGTGATCTAAACTACCATACACTTGTATTCTATTTTTAAACCTGCCCCATAAGTCCATTAAGTCTTTGTCTTTGAATTTTAATTTACTGAGGTTAGTGTTGTAACTAAGCAGTATGTCTGTTCGCCCTTGACGAATCATTTCTTCTAGTAGTTCGTAATGGTCTTCTGTTATAAGTGGTTCGCCACCTGCAAAGTAAGCTCGTTGCAAGTTAGGTATTTGTTCATATAAGTCTCTTTGTATGCGAGGTTGATCAACTGGATTTTTAAGTCCATTATATTTTATACCTTCTTTTGCATCTTCAATTTCCCACTGACTACTATACCCACTACCACAAGTACGACATTTCATATTACATAAATTACTAAAACGCATATCTAAATAACGCATTTTAAATTCTTCTAATGTGCCGTCTTCGTTAGTGTTGTCTAATGCATTTGGCAAGTATTCGCTATACTCACGCAATGATGTTTTTCTAAAACTTTCTAATGTACTTTGTTCTTGGTGGTAGCATGTTTTACATGCGTCAGGTTGTTCACCGTTAAGCATCTGTAAACGAATTTGACTCATAGCCGGACTATTCATCCAATCCATGATGCCATCTTCTTGTTTGCCTTTAATGTCTAATGACTTTTCAGGGTTTGTAATACAGCATGGTTGTATATGATTATCCGGAGATAAATGTATGTGTAACCAAGGTAAAGCACATAAAGAAGTTTCTTTAACTGCTTGTAAATCTATGTTAGATAAATCAATTGGCTTTTTCATGTTCGCTCTTACATAAGTTCCAGAAGTCTTCCATTTCTGGGAATGTATCTAAAAATTTAACTTTTCGTCTTTTATCATATTCAGTAAACCAATTGTAAAAATCAATACGACCTTCTCTGATTTTTTCATCATCATACTGTGTACTTTCGAAGTAATCTCTTACTCTACGAAAACGCTCATACTCTAATTCACTAAACTTAGTTCTATCGTCCTCAACTACATTCTCTCTAATAAAGTCGAGGATCTTATCAAAGTATGGCAAGAATTCTTCCTTAGGAAGTATGTGCATATCATACTGAATTGGTTCTTTTAGATACGGTGTATCAAATCTAATCTTACGCACATCTTCAGATGTACCTAAGTTGTTAGGAATAATATCCTCGTATTTTGCTCTCCACTCTAAAATCTTTTCTAAGAAAGATTGGAATGAAGTAACACTAAGGATATTAAATGTTACCATGTGTGTTATGTGACTTTGTACTCCACGCAAATAAATGTCTTGGTTCTTTTCCCAAGTCTCTATGTCTAGTCCTGTGCGTAAGTATTCTGCTCGTTTGCCCCATGTGTCCATACTACTAAACATTTTAAATGCTTTGATTGAATTGTTATCTCTCATCTTAGTAACATAGTCAACTAGTTTTTCCATACGCCTTGGAGTATATCCCATGTTTGTATTAATGTTGATTTCGATTTGAGGACGAGGATGTTCAATCAATTCGTCAAATGTTTTCCATGTAGTTTTGTGTAGTAGTGGTTCGCCTCCAGTAATACGCAAGATGTTTAATGTCTTACTTACTTCAGGCCACCATTTGTGCCATGCTTCAATATATGGATTATCTTCTTCACCATATACTGTAAACCAGTCAATGTCATTTCTATGATTCTTAACTGTTTCGTATGGTCCATGTTTTTTAATTTCGTTAAAGTATAAACTACTGTGCATTGGATGACAGTATCCACACTTAAAGTTACATTCGTTACTAAATGCAATCTCAATGTATTCTGGATTAACTTTAAAGTCGGGTGGTTGATTTAAAATCTCATCAACACGATCTTCTTTGTAAATGCTGGCGTTTCTTTGGTGCCTATCACTGACATGATCGCCTCCCATGTTCTCAACATTCCAACAATATGTACAACCTTCTGGTTGTTCGCCATTAAACATTTGAATACGCTCGTCGATCTTCTGCGGTGTATTATGCAATACACTTGGATCGTACTTAAGATCTTGTAAAGGAATATCATGCGGCTTAGGGTGATAACAACTGTGTGTTTGACCCCTGTGCATGTAAATAGTTGTATGATGCCACTTAGCAAGACAAAAGGTAGGACTAACTTCCTCTGTCATTAACAAATCTATTGCTTTTATTCTTTCTAGTCTTTCGCTCATGCGTATCCTTTAAATGTGGGTGTTGCCACCCACATGTTTTTATTTAATGTTACGAGTGTTACCGTAATGTATTACTGTACATCCTTCAATCTCTGGCAAGGTACGCCATGGATCTAGTATAACACTTTTTTCAGCAAAGGTCAATTCTGAACCGTTGCCTGTTGCCACAGTTAAAGCACCATCGCAATCAGTTGCGTTATGCTCACCATACCATCCAGGAACTGTGTCTAATTGATCACCATATGTTACTGCTGGGTTATGTGCCATTAGATATACTGCTGGATTATCTAATACTTCTTGCGGAGGTATATCACCCGTTTGTTCATCATAGTAGTACAATTTATGTCCTGCTTTTTCAACATAGTGGCCTACTAACATACTTGCACTTCCTGCTTCGTATGGTACTAGTGGCTTGTATGCTTTGCCTATAATAACTACTGGTAGTTCAGGTACTAGTCCAAAACTTGGATGTTCAGTACCTGCTAGTTCCATTAGTCTTTTAGCCATATTTTCTGCTTGTACTTCTCTTGATAACATTACTGCATCAAACAAGTCGTAGCCTAAGTTAAGTTCCTCGGCCATCCAACGCAAGGCAATGTTATCACGAGGGTGACAAGCACCACCGTCTCCCATGCCTGGTTTCATATAACCTGGTCCCATAATTCGTCTGTCACTTTGAGCAAGTGCATCACATACAACTTCTGCGTTTATGTTACCTTGCTTTTCTGCAACATCCTGTATCATGTTTACAAGTGATACTTTTGCTGATATAAATGTGTTGTAGAAAACTTTAATACATTCGCATTCGTCCCATGTTCCAATAATATAACGCGGTTCGTTTTGCATGATTGTTTTATAGAAATCTACGAGTTCTTTTGCATCACCTGTTTCGCTACCATCACTGGTACCGATCATTACCATCTCTGGATTAACCATATCCCACTTGACTGTGCCCATAGCAATTAAGTATGGATTGTACACAAATCTAGCATTTGGTAATAGAGGGATGAATTCTCGTCTAACAGTACCTGGTAGTACTGTGCTGATAAGGACTATTAATTGTTCGTTGGTTGCTACCGCATTTACTTTACTGAGGATATCTTTAACTATCGTGTAATCAAAGTCCTTGTTTGGTAAATGGCTGGTAGGTGCTTTTCCATCATACTGCGGGTCATGCGGTGTAGGTACAGCAACAAAAACAATATCTTGTCCTCTTACTGCATCCTCTAATTCATTAACCATTGTAAAGTTTTCAGGCTCTACAGGGTTAACATCATACCCAACAACATCATGTACTTCGGCAACCATCTCGGCGCAGGCTTGTCCCAACTTGCCTACCCCAATAAATCCGATTGAGGCCATTGTATTCTCCTGTGTTGTGTACTTTAAAGTACGCAAGTATTTATCAAGGAGAATTATACCTATACAGGTAGTATTGGCGAATTAAGATTAAGTCTTATTTACTCTTTTGGTAAGTTTGCTAACTTTTCTTCGAGCTCTTCGTATGAAGTAGCAGTAAAGTTTAAGTTGATATTAATCCTTTTAACATTTTTATCTGGTCTGTGAACTGAATGCCACTGCTGATGATTAAATGTGTACCATGGGCCTATTTCAAATTGTACTTCTTCTGCAAGTTCTATTTTACTTGCATCTGGAACTCTCCAGTTTTCGTACATGTGAAATGGTTCTGTTTCCTCATACCAACGAGTTACTGCATCGTCTCCTGCTAGTAAGCAGAACATACTTGACTCTCTGCTGTGTCCGCAATGTGGGTATAACAAGTTTCCTTGCGTTTGTACTTGTAGTATAGGATCAATAGTGTCTGGTTCAATGCCTAACATCTTACCAGCGTTTTCTTTTAGCTCGTTTGCAATCTCATCTGGAATCATAAATGCATCAATTTGCATTTCTTTATTGCCTTCTGCTTTCCATCCATACATTTTTGCAAGTAAAATTTTTCTTCTTTTAAATTCTCTTGCTATCTTAACGCCTACAATATCTTCGATCTTCTTTTGTGTGTCTGCAGAATCATGTTCTCCAGCATAAGAAATATCTCTCCATGGACGGTATTGTAGTTCCAACTCGTCTGTTTTATTTGTAGCGAGTTCACAGAGATAGTCTTTCATATCCTGCGTCATAAATTCTAAATCTGATTTAATATGATATTTCATGTTGGCCCTTGCAAATATTTTATATAGTATTACTTGTATTTATCAGAGATGTTTTTTTCATGTATAAAAAAAGAAGAAAATGTAAAAGGGGCACGGTATTTGCTTATTACATAGTAAGGTGTAAGATTTCCCACACCTACCTGTCGTAAGGCATTATATAGCGGCTGGCGTCGAAGAGGTGTGGGATTTCTTACCCTTTATTGCCCCTATAGGGACAAAATTTTGTCCCTGAATTCACAACTCAGTTAACATTCCTGTTAATGATCATAAATAATTCTGTAACACAACTGTAACATAACTGTTGATTAATAGTTGCAATTCACATTAGTGATAAAGGAACTACAACGTGTACGGTCTGGTTACATACAAAAGGAGACTGAAATGGCGAATCCAATAGGAGCAGTAGCCAGATTAACTCGTCCATTAAGTGACATAGCATCTGACTACTTTAAAAAATTTGACTCAATGATGAAATCTGGAAATATAGAAAATATATTACCGAGGGTTTCTTAATTTAGTTAATACAAAAAAGGGGCATTAATTGCCCCTTTTTGTTATATTACTACTCTTAGCATTGACAGGTTAACCTGAATCTCCGCTTCTTATATCATTGTTCTTTGATATAACTTTCTTTAAGACATCTAATTTTACCCCTGATAACTTTGCATAATAATTTAATGCGTTAGTATCCTTAGGGAAACAATGTCCTCCGAAACCTTTTTGTCCATCTGGGCCTGGTACTTGCATGTGGCTTTTGCCTATGCGTGGATCACTTGCTAACATTTCTGTAAACTGTTCCCAATCTGGTTTAGCACCACTTGCCTCAAATAGTTCATGTATCTCATTAAAGAATGTTACTTTAGTTGCTAACCAACTATTAATAGTATACTTAATAAGACTTGCTGTAATTAAATCTACTTTATATGTAGGCACAACTTTAACACTACTGTGTCTATTGTATGCTTTTTCAACTGCATCGCAGTCTCTCCACTTGCCACCTAGTACTTGCATGTTAGGATTAATAAAGTCGGAATGAGCATTTGCTTCTGTGAGGAACTCTGGGTTATAAACAATCTTTACCCCAAAGTCTTTCTTCATTTGTGTTAAGTGCTTAGGTGTAATAGTGCTTTTAATAACTACAATACCTTTGTACTGCCTATCGTATAAGTCGCTTAGTACTTGTCTAACAATGCTTACATCACAATCGTCATGTGATTCTTGTTGTGCTGTTGGAACACATACAAATGTAATGCTTGGTGCAAACTCGATTAAGTCGTCTATTGTGTTGTTGTTAAGTTTTGTATCAACAACAAACTGTTCAGTGTTTTTGTTAAAGCCAGCAATAACACTGCCTCCTACAAAACCTGCACCAACAATTCCTAACTTTAAATTACTTTGGCTCACCTGTATACCACTCCTTGACTGTACTAACTCTAAATGAACGCCATGCGTCTTTGTCTGTACACCATACTACATAGTGGTCGCTTTTAGGATCATACTTTTTAATTTCAATAGTGAAATCGCCTAGTTCAGGATTAAGTGTACAAGGCATCGTACGAATTTCTTTTGTGTGTAGTTTTTCAAATACTACAGTTACAATTCCTTTCTGAGCTTCCGCAAAGAACTTTTCTGGATCTTTCATTAGTTTACCTTCAATATAAAATTATATTATACACTCACTGAATGCAAGTGTCAATCACTTTTTACCATCAAAATAGTCAGTCATCCACACAGCAGCATACCAACATGCTACAGGTATAATAAAAAGTAATATTATTGAGAACTGAAAATATGTCACCAATTGTGTACCACATTAGCCATAATAAAAAAGCAGGTTAAAAAGTTAACGCCAACAATTAATGTTCTTACAATAGTAATATAATTGTCGTATGGTTCAGTGGTTTCATCATCGTAGCCACCTAAACTATATTGCCATATAGTCCATAACTTCTTCATTGTATAAGACCTTTTTCAAGTAGGTCTTGTATTTGTTTTTCTCTAACCATTGCACCCCAGCGTCTAGGATTAACATAAGTTTTCTTAAAGAATCTACACATTTGTTCGTTAGGGTTAAACAACATCATACTATTAATGGCTTCGTTAAGTTCGTGTCCTATCCTGCATACTTCTTTGTATAACAATTCCTGTTGCCATTCAAGTCTAGTATAACTACACTTTAAATCGTTTAGGCCATCAAACTTAGGTGCTACTTCATCATAGAAGAAACTTTTAAACCAATCAAAATCAGATATTAAATTAACGTCCCAGTCACTTAGTACTGCCATATGGCAACCTAGTCTAGCACCATATAGAGCCCATAAGCCGTTAGGAACATCAGTACCAATGTTGCACCATGTTTGTAATCTGTTATAGTTACCGTACCATATTTGTTGTTGGAATTCGTCTGGTGATACTCTTGCACCTTGATCCAAACTCATTTTAACACCTTCTCTGAATCCTGCTCTAAATGCTTGGAAGGGTGATGCTGTTTGGTGTACTTCTGAGAATGTGTCGTTGAGTTGTATATAGTTTAACTTCCAGCAAAACTCCATACCTTCACCGTCTGTTGCGGCTTCATGTGTGTTAATGCTTTTGGTATATTCAGTGGGCCAACACTTTAGTCCACCATTGCCGTATACTAATCCGTTAAGAATGTTCTTTGCATTCCAACTAAAGATACTTTCTGATATGTTGTTGCCGTCTAAATCTGTATCAGGTACATCTAACACTTGCTCAAAGAAGTCGTCCATGACAATGTTATCTCCATCAACTGTGATAAAGCGATCTGTTTCTGATTGATTAGCGGCTGTTTTATGTGCCGCATCGAAACCTTTAACTCCATGTACACGCTTTGCCCACGGTACCTTGTTCAATAGATCTGCCCAATGTTCTTCGCAATTGGGTTCATCGTATGAAATATAGAAAATGTCTAGCTCAGTGACATCTATCTTTGCCATATTGTGTTGTCCTGTTTATACTCTCAAGTATTTATCGAACAAAGGTTGTGTGTAAACTGTACAATGGCGCAAGTCTGCAAGTAGTTCTTTAGTAACTATTTTTTCTGTTAACAGCTCAACCATCGAAACTGTGATGGTATCAAATATAACACCTTGCTGATCAGCATCACACATAAAGAATTTAAATATTCGTTTACCATTAATTGTTGCTTGTATAGGGTAAACTCCTTTCATTGTTTCCTTAAACTTATCGCTTAATTGTATTTCTGCATGATCTTCTTTGATAGAAACCATACAATCTGCTACTTCTAATTCAGGATCAAACTCTACTTTAACAGTATCATCTGCTGTTAATGTTGCATACACTGTTGCTTGTGGGCGTATTTGTATTTCGCATGTTTGATCTTTTCGTGTTACTACCCAAAACTTATTAACATCTTTATCATCTAGTTCATTAATAACATGCTGATCAAAATTGTATGTGAGCCATAATGGATTAACTTCGTGTGGTTCTTGATGACATATACTCATTATGTCGCCACGCTCATCGAAGTATACACGCCTTGCTCTAGTTTCTTGAGCTTTCACTAAGTTATCAAAACCACCGTGTGTTCCTTTTTCATCCAAAAATCTTTGCTTTCTTGCTAGTGCCTGTGGACTAAGTTCGTCGCTCATTTTTTCTCCTCATACTTGTAATTGTCAAATAGTTTCTGTGTAAAAATACTACATCCTCTAAAATCAGTAGGTGTTTCTTTTATTACTTTTTTACTATTTAGTATATCGTACAGTGATATGTTTATAGTGTGGAACATAAAACTAGGATCGTTTTTCGATGTTATATACAACGGGAATACTTTTCTGCCGTTGATAACAGCATCCTCTATTGCAATTTCTGCATACTTTTCTAAAAGATTTAAATGTGGAGTAACTGTTATGTCCTTAGAACTTAAAACTATTTTAATGTCGTATGCTGACTTAGAATTGTTATCTACTTGAAATAAGAAGTCATCTTCTGTACTAATTTTATCAATTACCACAGGGCGTACTTCAATAAATTTTACATGCTTATTGTGTTTGTCTGTGCGTATACGATACAAGTTCCAGTTCTTGTCTTGTAATATACTTACTTGTTCGTTGTTAAACTTAGCAGTTTCATATTTGTCTGCTAGTTTTTCATTCCATTCTTTGCTCATAGATATAATTGTGCCATCTTCTTCGTGCCACAAGTTCCAATCTAATGATTCAATATGCTTTGTTAAGCCAGCAACATCTCCACCATGCTCTTCTTTGGCTTCCATGAATCTTTTCTTTCTAGCAAGTGCTGCTTCAGATACCAAGATCGTTCTCCATTTGTTTTACCATATCTGGCTTCATCCAATTTTTTTCTACATAATGAAAAGGTAATAGTTGCTGAAAGTTTCCTATTTTAAAATCATCATACTTGTTATAATAAGTAGGTAATGTCTTAGTCCAATTCTCATCTATAAGTGTAGATGCTATATCCTGTACATGACTTTTCATGTGTACAAAAGTAGGAAAGTTATTTGCTAGTGGCTTAGTACATTCTGCTTCAATGTCTAACAATTGCATTGCTAATGCATACGCAACATCTCCGCTTAACCATGCTGGCTTGCCTTTGGGCATATACTTATAAAACATTCGTTGCCAGTGCTGAAATATGATTTCAATCATTGCAAACAATTCACTAGCCAAGTCGCTTTTCTTAAAATAAAAGAATGCTGTGTACACATTAGATAATTCATTAGCAACAAAATACTTTCTATAGTAATCACTAGTAACAACATCTCCCCTGTATGTTCTAACATTTGTAGTAGCCCACACATCTCGTTCGCTTAACATATCCCACCAGTAACTTACATCAGTGGGGAATATCATATCAGTGTCTAGTATAACTGTTTCGTCATACGGTGACATATAATAGAACTTCCACTTGTTATTGATCTTCCAAGGTTGATTTTCAGCATCGTCATTCCATGGAATATCAACAATATGATCAAAAACTTGTTTGTGTTTTGTTTTAATTAATGCTTTCGTTGCGGCGTCTACACACACTGTTAGATTGCTTACAGTGCTCTGTGTTAACTTTAAATTGAGTGCTAGGGCATACGCCTGTTCTAAGTAATCAACAGTCTTATTGTTTTGTGCTATTACTATGTATCCTCTGCTCATAACTTAATCGCTAATAATAAAAAGATTGCTATTAAAACTATGTTTGTCATAAAGATACCTATTGCTAGAATAGTGTGATACCATATCCATCTTGTTTTATATGCGTTCTCGATTGTGACTTCGTTTGGGTCAACATCATCTGCCATCATATCGATAACTTTCTTTTCTTCTTGTCCTTTTTGAAACTGGTTATCGGCTTCTCTCTGCCAACCCCACTCTAAAAATTTATCCCACCAATTCATTTTACTTGCCCTTTAAAAAATAATTATTTCCTCTACTAAACTTCCTTATTTTGCCATGGTACCACATCACACCCCATAAAGAAGTCTTTTTCATTTTTGGCAAAGTGTATTCCCACTCCACTCCTTCGGTGTCAATCCAAGTACAGTGGTACCCATACCAGATATGACTTTTATACCATTTGACACTGCCGCCGTCTGTTATAAGTTTTTCCAGTGTCCAAAAATAACAGTTGTTCCTTTTTGTTACTAGCCTGTATGGCCACATCCAAAAGAATATTACAAATATCCAGAATGCACAAAACTTTCTTCCTAAATCTTTACTCATTGCCCTCTTTAAAATATCTTTCTATTGCTAGTTTACAACTATAAAATGCTAAGTAGAAACCTGCTATAAAACTTGCTATTAAAAATGTAAACAACCAGTTTATAGGATCTGCTAACATCATAAACATATTAACATATACTGCGGCATCGGATTGTTCAGATGCTGTGTTGTAGTATGGATTCTCGTCACTTTCCCATTTTGCGTCGGCACTTGCCTCCCACATTTCCGCTTCTTCTTGAAGCTCTTCAGCAATTATGATTAGTTCTTCCCATTCCTCACCACCGACTTCACCTGTGTATTCATATACATTTGTACAGCCATCTATTAAGCATGATTCCTTAACTTCTTCGTATGTCACTCTGTAGGTTACAGTATTCACAATAAAGCCTACAAACAATGTGTAAACTATACCTGCGAGTATGTAATACCTAGTCTTCATCAAACTTTCTGCCCTTGGAATAACTATCCTCTGGATCTATTTCTGCATCTGCATTCATAAATCTCATGCGTTGAATCAAGTCCCAATTTATAGAATCAGTTTTCCATAAATCGCTGACAGCCGGTCTGTGGTCAGCCATATCTTCTTGTTTCTTTTTAGCCATCAATAAACCTCCATGTTTCCCTAAAGAGACAGAAACGCCTATCACCTTTTGCAGTTTCATATACAAACTGCATAGACAATAATTGCACTACTTTGCCTTCAAACTTTCCGTTCAAAGAACAAGTGTGTTCAATTAGATCACCTACCTTCGGTGTTTTCTTTGCTATCTTTTTCATCCTCTTCAGGTTTGAGATGGCTCTCATCTTCACCGTATCTACCACGCTGACGATTTCCATCTCCGTTTAATTCTGTTAAATCTTGTTGTCTCTTTCGAAAGTCCTTGTCTTCAGGCGACATAGTCGAGTAACTCCTTGCTAATTCTGTTGATTGCCCATTTGTTCATTACATGCAAATCAACTCCGCTCCATTTGGTAATCATAAAATCACCAGGTGATCTAGGCTTTTCTAAATACAACAAAAGAGTGTCCTCGCTCATTGCACTATGTACATCATCTGTATCAAATGTTTTGTACAGTGTTGTAGGCAGTTGAGGGATTCCTTTATCTATAAAGCCCGACATCGTGTGTGCGGCTACACTAAAACTATAATCGTTTCTATATAACCTACCTTTCCATTTGTATAAGTCTCTGTAAAATTGACTGTTGTCTTTTACATGTTTTACACAATTGAAAAAACTTTCTACATATGGTGTCTTTTTAAAGTACACCACAGTGGCCCAATACATTGTTATGCCTAATTCGTTGAGTCTATCTAAGTTTTCGAATTCTCTTTCGTGCATAACATCTTGCCACTTCCAATTCATCATCAGTTCGTTGTTGTGTTCCCAACACTGATTCAATGTATCACTTAATATAAGGTAGTCTGCATCAAGTAATATAGTTTCATCATACGGTGAGATATCGTATGCATCACATCTGTTTACATTATAAAATGATAAGTTTTTTGCAGTGTGACTGGTATCTTTGTATATCCGTATGTTTGCTCTTTTAAAGTTTCTATCTTTTTCACTAATGACTATATTGTTTATTGCTTTCTTAATAGTCTTTTTGCCTAGCTCTTTTTCTGCGTGAGCTAAACTATGCGAATCTGTTACCACAGTGATATCCTTAATACCTAAGTGTTTTTGTATTAAGAAACTGTTTACTACTGCCAACTTGAAATAATCTATTTCGTCGTTGTTATGGGCAAACATTAAGATGCCGCGGCTATTCTTCCTTTTCATTTAAATCCAAAATCTTATGAACTTTTCTTGCTCTGCGTAATTTTTCATACTCAGTGTAGTAGTCATTTGTAACTTCGAACCATCTACTAAGAATCTCTTTATGAAATTCTTTTAGCTCTACTTTGATAGGATTATCAAAACTGTCTAATAGAACTGCATCTTTATGCTTGAGATCTATAAGTTGCTTACAAAATGTAAGTAATGGTAAATCAATAACAAATGTACCACCGTTAATACTGTAGCTCAATAAGTTTTGAGTTTTAGCCTTCAAGGCAGCGTTCTGATTGTTCAGGGTGACTCGGTAATTTGCAAATTCTAGTGCTTTAGATAATCGTGTACTCATACCTATATTTAAGCCAAAAAAAAGCCAGTAACTGTAATTACTGGCTTTTTAAAGTTAGTTAATTATTAACTTCCGCTAATTGTTCCTACACTGTCTGTTGGTGTAGCAAAACTAAAGCCTGAACCACTTGCGTTAGGCTGATTTCTTCTTGCGTTAATAGTAAGTGTACCGTTTACCGCTTCATCAAGCACGTTATCGCCTTCATCTCGTAATTTTGTTTGAATTGAAATTACAGTTGGGTTAGTTGTGCTATTTACTTTAGCAAGTACTTGAATATAGTCTGAAGTATATGGAGATGTTCCACCATAGTAAATCATAATTTGTTGGTAACTAGTAGTTAACTCATAAAAACCAAGTCCTGCACTTGTACCAGCACTTGCTGATGTTGTGTTATGATATAACCATACATCTGAAATACCACTTAGTTTATTAGTCCATTGTGTATTCTGAGTATTACTTGTACCACCACTTCTACTTGCACTCATGCCTACAGCACCACCGCCGTTAAAGAATGCTCTACAAGCACCCTCATTAGCAAATGTCCATGTAGTAGTTTGAGTTAGTGTATTAGTCCACGATGATGTTCTAGTAGTACTACCATCTGTTGCCGCTGTTCTACCTGCTGGTGAAAATCTATTATCCCAACAATCTTTAACGTTTAGCATCAAGTTATTCCAAGTTGCCGCTGTTATAGTATCTGATGTTGATACATCTGAACCTACACCTGATCTTACTGATTGTCCTAAGAATGCACACATTGCCTGTACATCATCCTGTAAATCTTTAAAACCACCTGCGCCTGTATCTTGCACTGTATTACCTGCACTTGCTGCACTAACACCTGCACCACCTTGATTCCAACCGTAAGTGTTTGCTACTGTAAATGTACCTGTCGTTACATCAGCAGCGCCACTTAATAAAGTGTTTACATTTGTTCGAGCATTATTAAAGTCCGCGGCAGCAATCGTGTCCGTGCCTGCTACGACTTGCGTCATATTAGTGCCGCCTGTTATTGTTACTGCTGATCCTGAAGCCATTTAAATCTCCTAAATTTATTTTACGCCTATTACTGCTTCGACAACACCTTCGTTGCCATTATCTTTGTTTTCTAATGATCTACCAATTATTGCTTGTAGAGGAGTTTCATCGTCCGCCGCCCATGCTAATCCTGGTACATCACTAGATGTTAATCTTTGTCCTTTTTTGACTTTGCCAATTACTTTAACAGGTACTCTGCCCTGTAATGCAACTGGAAGACCGTCAATGTCTTTGTTCATTAAATATGCTGGATCTGTTGAGATCACACCAAATACTTCTGTGTCTGCATGTTCTGTTGTCATTGTTATTTCAGCATCGCCACCAATTTTAACAACTGTGCCTGCTGGGTAATCTGCGTCTGCTGTGTATTTCTCTGCCAAGTCAGCATATCTAGCCTGTGTTGCTGTACCGCTAAACAAGCCTGCTGTTACTGTACCACTAAAGTTACCTGTAGTTGCACCAGTTAAAGCACCACTGTTAATACTTGCTGTACCATCAGTTAGTGTAGCACCTGTGACAGTAGCAAAAGATGTAATTGCTTGAGCACCTGAGATAGCACCGTTAGTAATTGTAACTGTGCCGTCTGTTAATGTGTCGCCGTTAATTTCACCACTTGCATCTAAATCTGTAACACCTGTAACAGAACCTGATGAAACACTAAAAGAACCATCTGTTAATGTTGTTGCGGCTACTGTTCCTGCTGTTAATGTACTTGTACTTGGAACATAAGTTAATCCTGAATGTGTAACAGTTGATACATTACCGGAGCCTGCACCTAAAAACACATTATGTGATTGTGATGCTGTTACTGGTCCTGCTGTAATTGTTGCACCTGCAACAAGCGATGTTGATGTTGTTGCTGCTGTAAGTGTTGAGAAGTTAACAATATCTGTTGCACTTGATGCTGTTGTACTAATTGTACCTGTTGTTAATGTTACATCATCAATGTCAGCACTTTCTAGGTTTGTTAATGTGTTAACTGCGGCAAAGTCTAAGTCTCCTGATACATGCAAATCATGTACGAAAATTTCTTTAACTTCGTTTGAGACATTACCTAATGTTACATCACCTAAAATTCCAATTACATTTGGAGTTCCTGACTGACCTACTTGAATTTCGTTTACATGTAGTTCATCGAATCTATTTGAAGCGTCACCTAGTACTGCTCCAACAGTATCAGGCACCCAGTTAACGGAACCTGTATGTATATAATCTGCTGAACTAATTGGTGCACCACCAACATAAAGAGCATTTGCTTGATCAGCAAATGTACTAGTATCTGATTGTGCAATACTTGAATCTGTATAATCTGCTCTAAGGTTCATACCCTTAGTAATTGTACCACTAAAACTGTTTACATTTGATAGTGAAGGGTAGTAAGGGTCGTTTGCATCAATTGAAAAGGCTGTATCTGAGAAGATAGCCATAACAGTTGCGCCTGCACTATCATGAGCTGCGTCTGCAAACTCACCTGGTGTTGAACCGTCACTAACATATTTAAGTGCTAAAACTGGAACATGACTTGGTGAGCCACCTTGTGCTGTTAAAAATAATGTTTCAATTTTTGCACCATAGTTTGAAGCACTACCTGATTGAGAGCCACTTAATGCTGATGTTACTGTACCACCTGGTAATACTGCATCTCTAAATACTGCACCGTCATGTACTTTTAATTTGTCTTCTGTTAAATCAAAGTATTGTGTTCCTGCAACTAAGTCTGTTGTTAATGCTGTTGCTGCTGTTGGAACTAAAGATGTTCTTGCCCATGTTGATCCGTTATAAACTCTTAATGTATTTTCACTTTTATTATACCATAAATGCCCAGTTGGAAGAACTGATGCAGCTGGTGGATTATTAGAAGCAAAGTTTTCTAAGTGACGAACTGAGTTTGTTGCAAGACTCTGACCATAACTAACAGCGTTTCTGCCGATTAGCGTCAGGGACGTGTCAGTATTAAGTAGTTCATCCGTTACGGATATTACTACATTGTCATTTGTTGTTATTGAATACGCCATTTAAAATTTCCTCTTAACTTAACTGAACCCTAATTGTATAAATTATTTCTATTACCCTGTTCTGGCTTTTTTGAACTGGGTGAAAGATTACATGAGTTAACATCTTCGGGTTATCTGCATCAAAGTTTTGTGCCTTTGTAAAAACTCCTAATTCATCAAATATGTAATCACCTGTATTATCTGTACTGCTATCAAATACATCTTGTGGATTACTTGCACTATCTGGTTCGTTATATCCCAAAGTCACTGTCATTTTAATATCAGTATAAGAAGACCCAGTAATAATTTCTATTTTATTATTCTCATCAGCGTCAACACCATGTATTGATTTGTGATGCGTTTTATTATATAACGAAGCCGATGCTTCGAATGCTTCACTAACTCTAGGTGAACGGTATAAAACCTTACCACCTGCTGTATCAACACTTGTTCCGCCGTTGCCAAAAGCAATAAAGTTAATATGTGAATCAGCAGTGTTGTTTAATGCCTCTGCTACAATTCGTGCCATATTGCCGTAATGTATAGCATTTCTTTTGTTGATTAATTCTTCTTTGGTTTCTGCATCGCGGATCACAATGTGTCCACTCATGTTTAAACCAGCATTATCAACAACTTGTTCTTGCTTTTCCATATTATCCAAATCTTTTGCCTTGTCTTCTTGCATTGTACTTATTTATCACTTTTCATTAAACTACATTTTAAATGCTGTCCCATGCAACTGAATCCCATGGTCTACTATCAAAACCAACACTTGATACTGAATCACCGTGTAAGAATGCAGCAATTGTGCTTCCACTTCCGGTATTTCTATTGGTAACATCAGTAATACTTTTCTGTGAACCGTCTGCTTTTAGCCAATTTGCAACACTTGGGTCTCTGTTTGCAAAGCCTTCGCTACCACCGTCTTTAATCGAAGCATCAAACACATCTGCTTTACCAGCGGAAACAACTGGTGCTCCTGCAGGGTGAGCAACAAAAGTATTACCTAATATTGCATTATTGCTTGAATCGTATGTGTAAACTGGGCCATTTGGTACTGTAGTACCTCTTGTTCCTCTAGTTACACCAAGTAATTTATTACCTGATATCTTGAGATATTCAATTCTTTCACTGTTATCAATCCACACAGCACCTGGAATACTTGCTTTAGGTATCGGTAACTTACTAGCATCTGAGACTTCAATTTCTGTGTCCCATGCATTAATTGCTGTAGCAGTTGTAGTTGAACCTGAGCCATCGCCTAAAATTCTTAAATACTCGTCACCACCAAATAAGTCTTGGTGTACAAGATACTCTGTTCTTACTGCTGATACACCGCTAGTAATTGTAACATCACCAGCATTAGTAATAACTGTACTGTTTACACCTGCTAATGGTATTTCAAAACTAGTAGTTGTAACATTAGCAATTGTAAACGAACCACTTAAAATTGTATTACCTGTATCAGTTAATGTAACAGTATCTGCATCATTAAGCAATGTAGCCGCCTGTGGACTTGTAATTGTTACAACATTAGCAACTGAATTTGAAATATTTGCAGCTACATATGGTCCTACACTAATAGCAGCAATCGGTACATTATTTGCACCATATGCAATTGGGTCTGTTGTTACATGCATAACAAAGTTTTCTAACGGACTTAAATAAACAAGTTCCTCTGGTCTTTCTTCACCGTACAACATTTGATTAAACGATACGCCGTCAAAGCCATCATAAGTAATACCGCCTTCTCTGTAAGTACTATTTCCTGTAAATGTTCCTTCGTAGTTTTCAACATTAATCATGCTGTCAAACTGTGAACCAAATCCTGAAGTTGCATCAAACTCTGTAGTATCGTAACCGAACGAACCTTGTAACATTAATGAGTCTTGACCTGAAACTGTCATTGCAAACACGTTAGCATCTAGCTCTTCACCTTGCCATGTGCCGCCAACTTTTTCTTTGATCAAGTATAATGTTTTAGCCAATGCACCTGATTCAACTGCACCTTGTATTTGAATAGCATTTGATGTATCTGTAATAATTACATTACCGTAATCTTCTTGTGTTACTGATCTATATCTTTCATCTGTTACTGCAAAGTTTGTAGAGTAAATATATCCTGCTACATCTTTTTCAAATTGTGCTCTAACATCTGGATCAAACTTAAACATTCTACCACTTGCTGAATAACTGTTAGATGAAACATTACTAACATTTGCTATACTGTTTGAGTTAATGTCTGCAATATTTTCTGCTATGCTAACTGTATAACTTTGTGATGCCGCATTGTGTCCATACGCCGCTAAACGCCAATCAACTCTATCAAAAATCATGCTAACTTTGTTAGTACGAACTGGTGCTGTTGGTCCCCATTCGGCTTGACTTAAACTGTAAGCACCAAATGCTTTAGCATAGTCATTGCTGTTAGACATAATATTTCTGTCAGCACCATTGTGGAAGTCTAATGTTCTAACTTCGCTTAGTGCTGGATCTGGGTATGCCGGTACATCATAGTCACTAACCATTTGTTCATTAATGTATTCTAGTGGTGCTCGTTTACCGTCTTTATATTCTCTAATTTTTGCTGTGTAAGGCTTAACTTCATTCATGTATTCAATTACACTTTCAAAGTTGTCTGGTTTAAATCCTGTGCGTTGTACAAGATCTTCCTCTTCTTTTTCAATGTAAACATATGAAGTTTTAAATGCCCAATCTAATTCAGCCTGTTCGCCCATTATGTATTTTAATAGTTCAAAGAATACTTCATTAAATTGTGGTGTGTTTGCAAACACAACATCTTTAAGTGCTAGTAACAATGCTCTCAATTCTGTTTGCATTGTTTCATTTATATCATCTGTAAAGATTGTATCTTTTAATTTAACTGTTTCTTTTTCAATAGCAATTAGTGAGAACTTGCTTAGTGCTGGGCTCCATCTCCATAACTGGAATCTGCTGTTTCTGCCAGCCTTAACCATTACAATAGTACCGTCTACAATAGTACTGCTGTTTAATTTACCTAGCTCTTTAACACTTTCAACTGTAAACGATGCTTTATATGTATCGTCATATCTAATCTTTTCGTTAGTTATATCATCTGTGTAAATAGTTTCAAACCAGTTTATATTCTCAACGTATGTATTAGTTGTTAAGTTTGAATCCCAGCCTGGATGTAATGTATTTAATTTTGTATCTGCTAGTATTTCATTTAAGATATATTGTAATACTCGTCTTGCCTCTTTAGGCTTTTTAAACATTGTTTGACGAGGACGGAAGCCAACACCGTAACGCTCAATATCACTGAGGTTATCTGCTGGTACTTTGTTTCCTGCAGAGTCAATTTCACATAAACTGTCAATTAGTTTTTGTGCTATATCTTCAGGTACATTACTGTTGTTATCATTTTCTCTTAACAACTTCCACGAAGCATGTTTTAATCCAACAGGGTTAATGTTTCTGCTTAGATTAATTTGTATGTTCTGCTCATCTTCACGCAATGTTTTAGTAAGGTTACCCATTATAAAACTTGCAACTTTAGTATCAGCAATACTTAATGCATTTGGATCGTGCTTACCTGCACTAATAAAGCTCACAGTGTTTAAGCCTTGTCCAATTGGATCTGCTAAGAATCTTGCTAAGTTAAATGTAGTTGTTTTTCTACCAGCAAGTTGTGATGCTAGTGTAGAAATAGAGCTTACATTCTGTACCCAATAATAGTAATAGTTTCTATACTGATTAGTTGCTGGGTCAATTCTTCTTTCAATGATAAACTCACTACCGTTTTTAGGAGTACCAGTTCCGCCATTAGCAGCATACTCTAAAGGAGGCACATCACTTTCAACCCATTCAAATAGTGTTATTGCACTACCAGGGAATGTGCTACCCCAATTTAACCAACGCTCTCTGTTTGTTCCTTGCTCGTACCAGTTATATCTAACTGTGTTAGTGTTCCACCATGTTTGTCCAACATTTGGTCTGCCAAATACAGCACGAGTGTTTGTATAAACTACAGGATCTGATTTACTAGTATATGTTATTTCAGCATCAACAAATGCAGGTAATACGCCTTTAAACGGATCCCACATGTCGTAGTCGTAATCTTTATTACCAGTTGTGCTATCGTACACAATAGTGTTCTTAATATACTTGGCATCTACTAAAGGTTCTTGTTCTCTAATTACTGTACCGTTTTCTAAATATGCCCAGCCGTTGTTTTGATAGTTATCAATCCATACATTACCAAATTCGCTTACTGTGTTAGATATGTTTGCACCATCGTTTTGTGCAATAAGATCTTCGTTTGCATATCTTTGACTTTCTAAATATAATACTTTTGCATTTCTTGCATCGTTAGTAGATTGTACAAATGTTCCATCTAAATTTCTTAATTCGTATTGATATAGATCACCAACATAAGTAACATTTGCATCGCCTAGCATACTACTGCCGTCACTGCCAAAGCCGCCGTTGTCTACACCGTAAACAACCATTACTTCTTCTGGCAAGTCAGTACCTGAACTGTAGTCATCACCAAACCCTGGAATATTAGAATTACCACCAGTGCCTGGTCCGCCTAAGCCATTACCACCAGGTCCGCCTAATCCTAATCCGTCGTTACCTGGACCGCCATTGCCTAAGCCTGGTATACTTCCATCTGGGAAGCCTGATCCATCGCCTGAACCTGGATTAAGTCCGCCTAGGCCTAGATTGTTAATGTCATCTTTATCTCTAAGGTTTTCGTCGTTTTGCGGTGTTCCGTCAACTGCTTGTAAGTCACCAACATCTGGATTGTAGTCTCCAATCGGTATACCCAACTTGTCTAAGAACCCAGGTGTTAACTCATCAAATTCTATTCCGTCATATCCTGGGGCATTTAAAACTAGCTCGTCTATATCATCATTAATAGGAGATACATCAAAGTTAATATCGTTAGGATCATATCCTGCATTTAGTAATGCTGTGTTTAAAAGATCTGCTAAATGCTGTGTAACTGGATAAGAAACTTCTTGTCCAGGAATTCCTAACTTACTTAATACATCTGCTTTTTCTGAACAGTCTGGTATCTCTCTTGCTGTTAAATAAATTCTTGCTCCGGAACCACTTTCTCCATGTGAAGTAAGATCACCGTACTTACCTGACCCTGGTGCATAGTTACCTGGATCTCCAAGTGATTCACCTGTGATTGGATCTATTGAACCTAGACCGGAACCACCTGCTGAAATGCCGTCGCCTATGTTAGGATAATCATATTCTAATGGTATACCCTGACTTAGATCTGATGGGAATTCTTTATATACACCTCTGTCTATAACTCGCAATCCTAAAATTGCTTTAGTATCAGGATGTACTGCTGTAACAACAAACTTAGCAACACGATCAGGTGAACCTTGTGATGGAACAAAATTGCCTTGTGCATTCATTACTTCCATTTTAATTACAGGTCTAATTTTAGCAGGCATGTTTGGTTGCTCTGTTGAACCTTTACCTACATCAACAACTCTAATAACTGGAGGCCTTGAAGGATCGTATCCGAAGCCTGGGTTACTTATGTTTACTGATTGTATGCCACCTTTTGCATCTAATTTAACAGAACCAACTGAGGCTGATGCACCTGGTGTTGTTCCGTCACCAACAAATACTTTAACATTTGCCTCTGATGAATAGAATGCACCTGGAAGTTCAACACATAATTCATGTAGTTTACCAAACGGTGATGGTACTGGTGTACCACCTACAACTCTTAATCTATCGCCAACAACATAACCACTACCACCTGTAAACTCAGTGTTAGTTGTCATAGTAGGTGTTTGTGTTATTGTATTACCTGAGTTAGTTGTAGTTGTACTTACAGTTGCACTTGTTACGCCAGCAACATGTGTGCCTGATGTACTACTTGTAAGGCCCGACATATCTGTTTGACTGTTGAATGGTGCTGCTGTAGCAGACAATTGTTGGAAAGTTCTAACAATGTGGAAGTCTAATACTTCTTTGTATGCTCCGCCTCTACAACCGTCTCTAACAGTAATTGGTGCTGCTGAACAACTACTTACTTTAACTGCTCTTTGACCTTTGCTTGAAGTACCTGATGCTGTATATCCAAACCCACCATTACATTCAATTTCATTTAACACTGCACCCGGAACTGCCGGAATAGTAATCTTTTTATTATTAATAATAAATTCGTCACCTGGTGTTAAATTTCCCACACCGTCTTCTGTAAATAATACACTTGGTGTAGGTCTAGAAATTTTTGCTCTTGCTGGTGGACCATCTGGTACATAAGTAAATGTTCCGTCTGGATTAGTAATTTTCTTTTTCGGTGTAAATTCTATTTCAGGATCTTGTGTCCAATCAATAAGTTCGTTAATTGGTGCATCATCTGAATTTAATGTTTCGGGTGATGTTAATCTTCTACCAAACGAATTTGGATCTAGTCCTGCCATGTAAGGATTATTACCTATATCAGAACCTGGTATAATTGTTGGAGGTCCTGCAGGAGTAGTAGTAAATACCGCATCGTTGTATCCAGGAATGTTACTTGTACTACCTGGAGTATTTGTTCCAGCTCTATTAAAGCCTGCTGTGTTTCCGCCAACACTTGTAGTAAATCCATTAAACGAATCATTAAAGCCGCCAACACCTGAGCCTCCTGCTCCACTAGTGCCGTTTGTGTTAAAGCCGTTTGTTCCTGCTGTGCCAAATCCAGATGATGAACCAGGGTTTGAAAGATTCTGTAGATCATAATTACTACTTGCTATTTGTAGTATTTGATGTGCTACTGTGATATTTTTCATTGTACCTGAGTTAGCCAAATGACTTGAACCTGGGTATTGACTTAAATTGAGACCATTGATTCCTCTATTAGCAATTTGAATAGGTTGCTGTGGAGGAGCACTTAGAGGAATTATTCTTCCTCCTGAAACTCGTTGCATTGTGTTGTTTACATATCTATTATCAGTTAAGTCTGCTTCTCTGCCTATGTTCTGTGGGTTTACAGTTTTTACTGTTTTCTTAAACACACTCGGAACATGGGAGTAACCTGCCATAGGCGCAACACTGAATCCACCATAGTTATGTGAATATGTAACTGAACCTAAGAATTGATTTCTGTTCCAGCCGCCGCCTCCGGAGCCAGGGTTAACATTAATAACTCCTACAGTATTCTTTGGCTTTGTAGTTGCTTGTCCAGTTGGCTGATATGTTGGAGTACTATTGTAACCATGCCATGATGGTGCTGGTTGACTAGAACCGGAATAGTTACCTGCTGGTGTGCTAGGAGGAATTGCATTACCTGTGTTAGTAGTAGTTGGATAGCATATCATATATCTATAAACACTACTGTCCTTACGAACTTTAACTACTAAGTAATTACCACCTGCATTAGGATTAAAGTTGAACTCTAATACACCACAGTATGCAATCTTATCGCCTTCCTGTCGGAAATCTGTTAGTGTAGGATTATAAGTTGGCGTATATGAACCTGGGCCAGCATACGCACCGCCTCTGCCTGTTGGGTTCAAGTTAGGATAACTTTGTTGTGGAGTCTGAGTCTTTCCTGATGTTAGTTTAGATTTTTCTGCATCTGATGCTTTTCTTACACCACTGCTAGTACTAACTAGTACTTTTCCAGTTTGTTGTCCTTTTGAATTTACCTGATGTGCCTCTAGTCTATCAGCGGCACTGTACATGTCCATTATAATTTTTACAGGACCGGATGCTGGAATCATGTATGTCCAGTAATCGTACTGTCCACTATGTCCTGTTCTGTTGGCTGATGTAGACTGTTCTTGGTATTCACACTTTTCGTATATTGTTGGCTTAGGTGGATTAACAGATACCTCAATAGTAACTTTTTGTTTATTAGTATTAGTACCATCAGTTGAGTCATAAAAGAATGCATCTGTACCTGCGTATCCTGCATTTGGTGTATATGTAAACGCACCACTTGTAGTTGTTCCACTTAATGTACCAAAAGAAGGATCTGTAAAGTTAACTGATGTTAATGGATCGCCCTCAGGGTCTGTATCGTTTGCTAATACATTTCCTGAAACAGGTGTATCCTGAGCTGTTGTAAACTTATCGTCTGCTCCGTTTGGCGGAAGATTAGGTGGTACAGGAGGTGGCGGTGGCACTGGAATTACTAATTCTCCACACTTAGGTGGTGGTGCAACATGCACTGCTGTTCCTGTTAGTACAGGTGAGCCTGTACTTGGATTAGGTTTAATAGGTGTTTGTTTCTTTGGTTTTATCTTAACTGCTGTTATCAACCTATTGAACATACCTGCAGCTCCTAACGGAGGTGGTGTAGGCACTGCACTAGGTGGATTCTGCTGATGTCCAAATCCTAAAAATGATGAAATATTTATGTTTGGAGAAAGTTGTAAGCCTACGCCACTGTTATAACCAGTGCCGATACTTGTATTTGGCTTGCCGTTACCTCCCATGCCTGCTCCGCCTTGTGCGAAAACAGCCGCTCCAATTCCACTACTAACAATGTTAGGTATTACTGGATTAAACGAAGTTGTGTTTAATGTAGTTGTTCTCGGCATAGTCCTGGCACCAGATGATACTGTTCTAGGTCTAACTTTTTTGCCTCTTCTCAACCCATCGGGGTATTTCTTTTTGTTAAATCCAATCTTTTGAGCTCTTCTAGGACTTGCAGTTTTAACTCCTGTAAAATTAACATTCTTTTTACTAATACTTCCGAAGTTAGTTACTCGAGGTGTTGCACCACCTATTTGGTTAGGTGTTAGTCCGCCTGGGCCTTGCATTGGGAATTTAAGCATAGGCATTCTCATTTGGAAACTACCTACATGACTAATCCAATCTCCACGAGCTTCAAACGCATCGTTCAATGAATCAATCATACCATCTAAACTGTTTATATTATCTATCTTAATACTTGAGTTGTTTAAAGATATAACATCGTGATCTAATGTAGTAACAACACATGTTGTTGCTGGTGTTCCGTTTACATTAGTATTTGCCTCATCTGCAAAAGGGAAACTATTCCAAACAAGAATAGTATTTGATGTTGGTATGTTTTTAACACGATACACGCCATTATAAAATCTTTGGTCTGCGTTATGTACAGCAATCTTTTTACCTGCGTAATCATTTGTAATTCCGTGGTCTTCGGTTGTTGTAATCTTAAATTCTGGATGAAGTACATTACCTGTTGTAGGTCCGCCTGTGATAAACGGTGTATCAATCATGAATGTATTTTGTGATGCACCCTCTACATAATACTGACCGCTATATGCTCCTGCAACAACTTTAACCATCTCACCAGATGCAAATCCGTGATTTGCTGCTGTGATTGTTGTTCTGTTAAAGTATCTAACAGTGAGGTTAGCAGGAGGAATTGTACCAGCAATATTTGGCTCATTGATTGTAAATGTGCCTGCTTCAATATTAACATTAGATGCTACAAATGAATTTCCGTGTAAATATCTTTCATCGGTTGTAACATTACCTGTAGCAAATCCTACTGTGCCACCAATAGCACTATCTAACATCTGAATGTCAGTAGTAACTGTTACTGTTCCTGTTCCATCTCCTGCAGGTACTGCTGTGCCTATTGCAAAACTACTAATACCAGATGAGATATTTGTAATTGCTAAATTGTTATTTGGTCCTATACTTGAAACAGTAGACTCGATCATAGGAGTCGCTGTAATATTACTTAATCTTACTTGCTTCTGATTTACTACTTGTTCGTTAACCCAAACAACAAACTTGTTGTCTACAATTGCATCTTTAATTGCAATATGGTAATCTAAGAATCTAGTTGAATCTATGCCACTGGCTATTTGGTTTTCATCTGTTGTTTTAGAGAATAGAGAATCAGTTGTATATAAATGTGCAGTTAAATCGTTTTCTTCTTGCTCAACAAACTGTACAACACTTGCAAATTCTTTAAACTTATAAACATTCCAGTCTTCGTTTTCTGCTACAGCAACATGCACTAAATCATCTTTTTCAGGATGTATTACTATTTCGTTTCTAAACATTTGTCCAATGCTAGGAACATCAAAACTACTAAAGTCAACTGTTGTACTGTTTACATAACCAGCATTTGGAATTTGTGTGTATTTAGAATCAGTTATACCTTTAGCATTTACATAAGAAGTAGTTGGCCATAAACTTTCTTGTCTTTCACCAATTGGCTTCTTGAGGAATCTTGTAGTATCATCAATGTCAATTAATATAGTATCGTCTGTTTTTATATCTGGTGTAATTTCGTGTAATCGTTTAATACCAGTAGTTACAGCAATATTATCATTTGTAGATACTTTAATATTTAAACTTGCACCAGCCTTATCATCAAAATATGATGGAGCAAATTCAACAGTAGGTCTTTCTAATACAAAAACATTTGCATCATTCGAAATGCCGCTGTCTGCTAATCTGTCTACATCGTAAAGTGTTAGATCAGTTGTAGTAAGATCAAATCTTTGATCACCTGGGTAATTTCTTATTTGCTCGCCGTTTACAAACACAGATGCATAAGGATATGAGATGTTGTCTACTTTCTCTATGTTGTCTGAACTTATAGGATCATTTAGAGGAACAGTAACATTACCTCTAATTACAGTTGTTCTTGATGCGTTCTGATCTCCTAAAGATGCATTAGATGTTGCTATCTTAAACGGAATTATTTGTCTGCTACCAGCATCATATGTCCAGTATGTAGAATTAACTACTGCATCGTTTACTTTTACAGTGATGTCATTTGCTGTAGTTGCACCTGTGCCTTTTGTAGGATGATCGCCAACTGCTGCAATTGAATATCTTTGTTTAGGTTGATATCTACCTGCAACTAAATTAAGTCCTGATAGTGTACTACCTGCTTCTGCTAATATAAAGTCTGTGCCTTCAAGTGTTAATATACTTTGTCTAACAATGTTAGTACCTACTTGAATTTTACTTTCAACTGTGTTTGCAGTAATATGAGAATTAATTGTTGCGTTTTCGTTGACAATTGTAGCAATGTTTGCTAAACTAGTAATACTGCTTACATCTAATGACACAGCAATGTTTGCATTACTTGAACCTGCAGCTACTGCTGTAATATTTAAGTTTGTTAATGACAATCCAGAAATAGCAGTGTCTAATACAGGATCTGTACTTGCGGCTATACTTGTTGCAAATTGTGTACTTACATTTGCTATTGATATATTACCTGCAACAACATTTAATCTTGCTGCCGCTGTAGTATATCCTGTACCACCATAAGTAACATTAATAGCACCCAATGTACCATCAGCACCTAATAATGCTGTAGCAGTTGCCTGTGTTCTATTTGAGACATTATTTGCTGTAGGAACAGGTGGTGCAATTTCAATAGTTGGTGCTTCAAAGTATGTATGCTCTGTGCTAATTATATCAACTTGTTCAATTGTACCTGTTGTATCTTCAGGGAAGGCTAATGTAATTAATTGAGGATCATGTTTAACATCACTCTTAACTAGTTTAAGTTCAATACTTTGATCATTTTCTAAATCACCAAAGTCGCCTACTTTAATAGCCCACTCGTCATAAACAGCCATATCGCCTGAGATAATATTTTTACTCTTAGATAGTTTACTTAAACTAGGTAGTGTACCTTTGCTTTGTAGCATACCTTTAAAGAATTCAAACTGATCATCATCTTCTAATTCTAAGTTGTTTAGATATTCTCTTTCTTGATATCCAAACAAACCACGAGCTTGTTCGTATATTTGTTTTTCAACTGGTATAAAGCCTAGTTCGTGATAACGCCCTAAACTTTGTGCCATATTATCTAAGTTAGGTCTTAATTCGTCGCCCTGGATAATAAAGCCTTCTGAACTAAACAAACCACTCCAGTTTGCAGTTCTCTTACCTTTAATTTTAAATCTTGTTTGTCCTTGATTGTAAACAGGATCAAATAGTGTATCATTAAATTCTGTTACATTGTCAAATACTAGTGCATGTTCAATTTCTTTAGTGAACAACATTGCACCATAAATTTGTATACCTTCTGGCGGTGCAATTTCTATTGTGTTGCCTTCTCTAACAATTTCGCACTCTGATGGTTGTATTGCTCTGCCGTCTTGGTCGATAAGTGTAAATTGATTTTTATCTACACGTTTAATTTCTGCAACCATTCCTGTTGTGCTAGTAAATTTCACATTACTTGCTAACGGACTTAGATCAATTGTGTTATTGTTTTCCCAGCCGCCTGCTACCCAGAACAAGAATTGCTTAACAACATAGTTCCAGTTTCTAACATCAGCAATCTCTGTGTCGAAGTCGCCAAAGTTATAACCAATTGATTCTTGGTATGCACCTAATCCCACAATGAGATCAACAACTTCTTGGAAAGTAGTAAATTCTGTTTGATAATCTACTCTATCAATATAAGGAAGATCGTCTAAGAAAAGAACACCTTTTACGGAACCTGTTTGTGGCAAACTAGGAAGTCTATTCCACAAAGAAGGAGTAAAAGTTTGTGTACTTGTAACTAGTGTTGGTGCTTGATAATAACCATTGTTATAAGAAACTATAGTATTCTTTTGGTAGGAAACTAGAGGTTCCCAATTTACAAAGTCTACAGCATCGCCACCTACTTCCACTGAGGTAGTTGCACCAGTTTTATTTCTTCTTAATACATTAAAGTATCCTGCGTTTTTATCGTAGCCTCTTACTTTGTATCCATCTGGTGTTTTTTCTACTGTAAGTCCTGTGTAGAAATTTCTATTTTTATAAGGTGAAGCATGTACAACAACATCAACATTTTCTGATGGTATAATTAAACTATTTGTTGTAGATGTTAGTCCTTGCTGATCTGCTTTAACTATTAATGTATCTTTGTCAGTGAAGCCAGCAACCCTGTGTGCTAATTTTATATTTACATTTTTAAGTTTGTCAGCAAAATCAGTTGTTGTATTTAAATTTTGATATGTTAGCCAACTGTGTATAAACTGTGAGTAGCCAACATTAGTAACAACATCACCTGCTGAGTTTACAGAACCGTGTATACCAAAGTGATTTTCATTTCTAAAATCAAACGGTGTTCTGTCTACAGTATTAATAATCTTATTTGGCTGTAGTACCGGAGAAGTATTTCTCAACGGATCAGAGAATAATGTTACAAATCTTCCTGGTTGTGATAATAGTAATGCTTCTGTTACTGCAAAAGGATAATTTACACTGTACTTCCATGCATTCTCTACAGGAGCACCATCACCAAATCTCCATGGATTATTAATCAACGATGCTGTAGTACTAGGCGTAATAACCAGTGAACTTGATACTGCAACTATTTCACCAGAGCCCACAATTGAACCATTGTTGTTTGCTTCTTGCTCAACTGGAGCAGCATAATAATGCGGTTCAAAAATTGTAGGAGACGCAGTTTGTGTTCCACCAATTGCATAAGGGAACATAGGTTGTTCATTGGTGTCTATTGTAGCAACATAAAAGTAAATAGGTGTGTCAGGACTTTCTGGTGTTACACCCCAACGCATGTTATATTTTGCAATACCACCTTTTTGTGAGTGTCCTACATATCCTGCAGTACCACCAAGTGATACATTATAAGTATAATCCTCTACAAACTCACCTGTGTAAATTCCTAAAGGACCTGAACTTCTTTGACCAGTTCTTAATTCAAATGCACTTTTAATCGGGGTAATAGCGTCATTAGCATCTACGCCTACTAGCGTTCCGTCAGTGGCATAACGATTATAACCGTACGGTCCGTAAATAGGTAAGCCGTCAAAGGCCCAACCCACTATAGGTGAGTGTTCTGTTTTGTCCCACTCTGTGAGTCCTGCATGTTCAGGTTCAATAAAATATGTTCCGTTGCCGTTTGCATTGTTTCTAAAAGTGTTAGAATAATGCCAAGCATCTTCATCTTGCCAAGAACTTACATTACTTACATTAAGTAAAGGCGTACCTGTTGAAGTAAGTCCTATTGTAGTATCTGCTACAAGTACATTTTCTTCTCGTATAATCTCACCGGGGTCAGTTAAGTTTACCGCTGTGTAGTTATAAAGTTGATAAGTCTTACGAGTTGTAATATCTTCAACAAAAATATACGGAGTTTCAAATCCGTCAAATCCTTCTTGGAAACCTGTGGCATATTGTGTTAATGAACTAGCACCGCCAATTGTTCCATCGTAATCCCAAAATGTTCCTGCCTGTGCTTTACTAGAAACATTACCAACATCAAACGCATCAAACAGTACTCTCAAAGAACTTGAAGAACCGTATGTTATATTAATACCATTAGGTAAGTTATTTGTACCTGCTATATCTCTAAAAGCGTCAGATACTAAACTGCTACTTGGACGCAAGTTTGTCCATGTTTCTGTTTTCGTTGTACTACCTGTACCAGTAATTTGTCCTGGTGATAGTAATACATTAGTAGTGTCCACTGGCAATAAATTAAGTAAGCCAATTCTACGCCATGGATTATCTGTTAAGTAATCGCCGTTAACAAAGTTTTCTCTGTCGCCTTGTCTAATAATACCTTGTTCTAAATCTTTCCACATAACCTCGTTGGTCATAGTGTAGTTAGTGCCGTACTCTGATACCCACCATGTTGGCTCTTCATAAAAGCCTAGCATTTCCCATGGATGTGTATGAGGTCTTACTGTGTCGTAATAGTATTCAAACCAGCCTCTCCAGTGTCCTGGCAAGTCTTGCTCGCCTCGGTAGTTCCATGTAAGTGTATCGTTAGCATCATAAAATTCATTTGTTGAATAATCAACATTAGATGATTTAGTCCAGTTTGTAAAACTGTTTCTCAATAAGTCAGCATATTCTCTTGGAGATTGATTAGTTGATCTAAATGCACCCGAACGCACATCTCCAACATTTAATCTAGGGAAACTATCTGTTGATCTAAATTGTTGAGCTGCTGAATTATATAATCTTATTTCAAACTCTAATAATATCTCATCTCTGATATCGCCTTGGAGAAGTGTTTTACTGCAATCGTGTCCAATCAATAATTGCTGTGGAGTTTTAAAACTGTTATCTGTTTCTACTCGAGGTCTACATAAAGTGTATAAGCCTAATGTACTAGGAGTAGCAGGACATTCTGCACTGTCTCTATCTTTATCGTACAGTTTAGTTACAATAGAATCACCTAATTCTAATTGTTTTGTAACAGTTATTGTTATAGGGTTAACACTTGAAATAGTGTAATCTGATTCAACAGTTAACAAGTCTTGTGTATTTGTTGCTGCTGTAACATGATAAACTAATAGACTGTTAGTAATTTCATCTAAGTCTGCATAGTCGTCAAGCACATAAACTGTTGAATTAATATCTGCTACATCAAATTCTTGTTTGAGGTAGTTATCACCAAAAGGCAATACATAGGATGTTCCAAATATATCTTTGCCTATGCTGAAAGAAATTAGACTTCTTAGTGCTTGTTCTAATATATATTCTTTTGATAAGTTAGCAGTATCAAATCTTTCGTAATACTGATTAATTTCTTTTATTAGTCTTGCTCTAAACTTTTCGTATTCTCTTGCTGTAAATCTTAGAGCATCAACTAAGTTATGTGGCTGGTCATCTAATGCAAATGCCGCAACCATTAAATCTTGATCTGTTTGTACAATGTCTTTAGCATGTACAATCTCTTTTGCTGTACTTGCAAAGTTGTTAGAACCTAATGCACTACCAGTAAAGCCATCCTGTCTTTCAATGTATCTCTTAAAGTGAGACATATAGTCAGGTTCAGCAACTAATTCAATTTCTTTGTTGTATGGATTTGATCTCCAACTTAGAGGTAAATCATATCTACTGTCTGTAATTTTAGATATGCCCGTTGCGGTTCCTACCTCAACATCAATTACATCACCTGGCTTAAAAGTAAATGTATTAAATTTAATATCAGTTGGTGCAACATAAGTATAGTCTGTTACAATAGAGCCGTTAACTTTAACTAAGATATCATATCCACTTGATCTAGATACTAAGATATCAGGTGTTGCTCCAATGTTATATATTAACTTGTTGTCGTCTACATCAAACTGAGTTATATAATGTGTTGTAATAACACACTGCTCGTTTCTAATTTTACTTTCTTTAAAAGAAGAATGATACTCTGGTACATCTTTTAATAACTTGTAATAGTAAGTGCCTAAAACTGTTTTAGCAGTATGAGTACCAAACGGAGTATACTGAGATCTATCAGTGTGAATATAGTTTTCAAATGTTATTTCACTAACGGATTTGTAAGGTGTATAAGTTAAAGGAAAACCTAGCTCTGTGTCTTTTACACCTACGCCTTCTTTATACCCAAAAATCTTATTACCAGCAAAGTCGCTGTTATTGTAAAGTCCATTGTGGTTTAATGCATTTCCTGCATCGTCATATAAATTAAATAACGGTGCTTGGTTTGTTTTTATTTTTCTTTGAGCTTGTACATAATCTGTTCCATTGAAAATATAATCAATGCCTTTAAACACATTACCTTCTGCTATTGTTACAGTTTGTCCAACTGCAATAGGTGTACTACTTGTAGGTATTAAAACTATACCTGTGTTTACACCACTAACAGTGTACAAGAATCTTTTAGCATCTTCGTCCTCGTTTAAGAATAAAAGTACATCACCGTCTCGTAATTCTCTAGTATCAATGTGCTTAGTTGGTTGGTTCTCAATGTCAGCTCTAACAATACCTGTAACATTTACTGTTGGTTCGCCGTAACTTGTAGTACCGTGATCAAATAATTCTAAGTCTGCATCAAATTCTATAATTGGTCTTTTAGCACGATGAGCTCTGTCAGGTAACTCATCACCTGCTTCTAAAAAGTTGTCTCTGTGGTACCAGTGGTTAACTCTGCTCCATGCATTTTTATTTGCGGCACCTCGTTGCTGTATAATATAATCTGGTTCTGCAAGGTTTGCACCGCCATACTCTGTGCTACTTGTTATACTCTTTTCAACTAATTTAATGCCAGTACCTACACCTTGTACAATATATGCAATGCCGGCTTTTATAGGCAGTGTTGTTGCATTTGCAGGAATAGTAAATCCAGAGTCTGCAAATATAACAGTCATTCCATTACGGAATGTAGTGCCATCGTATGTAAATTCTTTTTTACCTAAAACATCTTTTTCTAAGTTTAAAGGAGCCTGATTATCAGCACCAATTTCTAAAGCATCAAGTCCTGCAGGATGCCAGTAGTATTCTTGGTAGTTTACAAACTTATCTATGTCTATTGGCGGAACAAATGATCTATAACGACTACCAAATAATTTGTTGTGGTTGCTAGTGTTTACTCCATAGACTTTTAATGTGTCAATGAATTCATCGTAAAAGATTAAGTTTTCACTGTCACCAGTAACTGGATTAATATTGTTAACAGCAGGAGTTAAATTGTATTGGCGTCTGTCTGCATTATCTTCTTTGATGAATGCACCCTGAAGTTTAGCGTCATCGCCTGTTTTCTTACCAATGAATCCTGCCAGTGGAACTGTATTAGCCTCACTGTATAATTGTTCAACTGTAGCCTCGAAGAAATTTCTTACGGCTTTAGTTTGCAGTACTACCGGTAACTGTTTTACAATTTTATCTGACATACTTTCCTTTACCTATCAGCTCTAAGTGTTTGAGAGTTTATTTTCTCAACGATTTCTATATCACTAACCTTAGCAGTGTTCAAGAACATTTCATGTGGGTCTGCTTTAATTTGGAATAAGTCTCCAAAAGACCCTGCACTGTTTTTAGGAATAATAACAATACTACCTATGTTACTGCCCAATCGTTGATGGACATAACTACTCAACTCTGTGAAGTAAAATGTTTCGCCAAACTCCCAATTTTCAATTGAGAAGAATGTGTTAAATGCTGAAATCACTTTACTTTTAATTTCATTGTCGCTCATAGTAGAACCTGCTAACTTAACAATTCTAAATTTAGCCTGGTTCGCTGGTTCGGCATCTGTGCCAAACAATAATTTAAATTCTGCACTCTTATAAATCAACGAATCACTTGCACTCTTAAATTCGTCTAGTTTTGCAAACTCTGTAGACAATTGTGCAGGTGTTGGTGATAATGGAAACTCTGTTCCTGGTACATTTTTATATTTTTGTATCTCGTCATGGTAGTTGTTTGTTAAAACTAACATTTCTACAACATTACTAATGCTTGGATCTATTCGCACATCTTTAGGTGCAACATGTTTCCACTTAATTATAATTTCATCATTGTCAATCAATGCAGTGTTCTGTCCTGCTGATCTACCATTTCTTACATAGTAGTCTGTTGACTCTACAGGTATAACTGCTGAACCGTTACTGTTCATTATTAATTGATAAATCTTATCTGCTGTGAAATCATATACAACTAAACCTGTTGCATTTGTAATAGCAGTATCGCCTAAACTACCTTCTATACTTGCTGGCAGTTTGTCAATGCCTTTAACTACAAGTATATCTGTTGTTAATAATGATTCAACTTTTTGTCCGTCGCCGTTTGTAAGTGTGCCGCCACCAGAGGCAGCAAAGTCTGTTGTGACTGTTTCTTCTGTACGGTAATCTACAATGTTACCTGCTACTGGTCTTGAATAACTATAACCATCGTAGTCAGTGTAGTATTCGAAAAATACTAAATCTGTTGGACCAACAAAGTCTCTAAACTGTAATGGTTTGTTAGGCACTAAGTCACCGTCAGTGTCAACTGGTGCAACAACAACTTTTCTATTGTCTGTGTAGCCGTCGTTATATTTAACAGGCTCTACTACATTCCAGTCAATACTAGCATCTAACTTTTCTTTTGAATTCTTATAATTAACAACTATTCTATCTTGTGTTATTTGACCAGTTGCATCTGCTGCATTTGTATACTTGTTTGCAAACATATTAGTAATAATTAAATTACCTGTTTCAGCAGTTACATTAGCATTTGCTAATAAAATTCTGCCGGTAACGCCTGTGTTTGAACTATCAGTTGGCCCATAACTGTATGTGCCTAATGTAACATTAGCTCTAAATGTTTCGTCTCTAGAAGTACCAGTGTTATAATCTCTGTAAACAACTTCGCCTAATCCACTTAAAATATTATATCCAAATGTTGTATTATTAAAAGGTATAGTAATGTTAGAAGGTAACGAATTAATCTTACCACTGTTATTTGCAATAGTAACATTACTTGTTGTTGGTGAACCTAAGTATCCATCGTCAAAATATGTGTTTAATGATACTGTAGTACTGTTAACAAAAACATTTGCTGTGCTGTTACCATCTCTGTAAATACCACCACTTGTTAAGTAATCTATATCTATGTCATGCCATTTAGCAGATCGTGTTCTCAAAGGTATACCAGGATCATAACTGTTAGGAGTATATTTTTCTCCTGTCTCATCACTGACCCAACGATTGGCAAGTCCTGCTGTTGCTGGTGCCCATGTAAATACTTCTGCACTACCTGGCTTAGAGTTTAATGTTGTAAACTGAATTAAGTCTCTGCTAGATTGGTTACTGCTGTCAGCAACTTTAACATTGTTAATATTGTAAAACTTTAAATCGTTTTTGCTTTGTACAACATACTGCTGACCTCTTAAACTAACAACATACTTGTAAGTTAGTGAGTCAATTGCACTGTAATCAAAAAGTAATAACCAACTAGAATCTAGTTGTACTCCGTTATTAGAACGAGCATTGTTTAATGACCACTTTCCAGTTTTGTCTAAATTTTGATATTGTATAATGTACCATTCGTCTACATCTGAATCATAACCCATTCCAAATGATCTTTTAGCTGCCATCTCTGCTGACACTGCCGCTACTTCTGAAGTAACAAGTACTTTACGCATTGTAGCAATGTATTCTGCAGCTTTCCAGCCGTCTTGTACAGGTGTACTTAAACTAATTGGTCCTGTTGCTGTAGTTAATCCACTATGTAGTTTACCATCATTTGCAACACCAGTTATTCTTGCCCATGCATACTTTGTAGCATCGTCTGGGTCTATAAATTTTATAAAGTTATTTTCAGTAAACATTCTAAAAGGACGAACGCCGTCATTTACTCCGCCTTCATATTTGAATTGTCTATCTAATACATCAACTGTGCTATCGCCACTAGAAATAGTTTCATGGAAATAACCTGTTGCACTTTCTCCTAGTACAACTGGTAACGACTTCCATATAGCATTTTTAGTATCTAAAGAGAAACGATTAATATCATACAACTCTGATGTATCTCTGTATTGCTCATACACAAAGTTATTTAAGTTTCTATCTTTTAGTATTTGTGGAATTGTAAAGTTTACAACTGCTGCAACTGTGTTGTCGTCACTGATTGTAATACCTGTTGTTCCAGGAACATCTTCAATATACAACGAACCGTCATTGGCAAAAGTTTCCAAGTTTTGGAATGTGCCTGTTGGATCATTAATATCAATGTAACGACTATGCCCAGCATGTGTTTTGTTTATTGCTTTTAGTTTTAAAATATTAGTTGTTTGACTAAAAGGGAATATGTTATAGTCTTGAGCACTTACCATACGATTTTGTGTATAATAAACTTGAGGAGCTCTTTGCTTAATAGCAGTAAGTGTCTCTGGTGCTAAACTGTTGTTAACTGTTTCCTGCAAACTAAATGTCACAGTTAAGTTAAAACTAACACCTGCTTCGTTTTGGTATGGGATAGTTACTTTAATGTTTCTTGCATCTTCTGGTGCAAGTGCAAATGACTCTGGGTCACTTGTTCTGTAATATGTTCTAAATGTTCCAAATGGAAGATCACCAAAGTTTCCGTCTGGGTATCTTATTTTAATACCAGCATTGTTTAAATTCTCAACTGCATACAATGTTCTAACACCAAATGCTAAATCATTATAGTTTAGTGTTTGCCCTACAGTGTTAGGAATCTGTGTCCATTTTGCAAGTGTTGCACCAGTACCATCAATCTCTTGTACAAATACATCTGTTTCGTTGATGTTTTGAATATTAATTTCTTGTGTTCTACTTTGTATAGGATCTGAATAATTGAAATCTGATGACTGCAATCTACCTTGCTTGAACATTACAAAGAAACCAGAGTTTACACTACTAATACCTGTGCCGTCATTTCTGTAAACTAAGTTAAAGTTATTTAATTTGTCTGGATGTAGTTCCTCAAATGTACCTTGCTTAAAAGTAGGATTCACAACTTGGAATGTTCTAGGTACTCCGCTGACTGTTAAATCAAAGTCATATGCTAAAGGAGCAGTTAATGGAGAATTGATTTCGTACAAATCTGTTTGTATGCCATCAATCATTCCGCTTTTAGTTGGTGTGCTAAATCTGTTTGAGGAATTCATTGCAGAGTTAAGAATAGTAATAAACTGCTCGTAACTGTCTGCGTTATTTGCATCGTCCCAAAAAATGTTAGTGTTATTTAACTCGTTGCCTAAACTGTCTGTGATAGGTTCGTTAGTTCTAACTGCAACAATTTTCATTAAGCCTCTTGCAGGAATATTTCTGCGTGGATTGTAGCCTAACTGTCTTGCAAGTTTAAATACTGAGTCTCTTCTTTCAGCAGTTTCTAAAAAGTTTTCTCTGCTGTTCAAGTCCATTCTGAATGTTAAGGACTGCGAAAGATATGCTAACAATTCTATGATAGCAATAAATTCTGAACTCTCAATGTAGTCATTGAATGTTTCTGGGTAGTTTACACGCACATACTCTACTAGAGCTGATCTAATAGTGTCAAAATCATATGCTTGGAAGTTTACTTCACTGTATGCTTTGTACGCTACTTTCCAATCTTCTGCAGCGAATAAGTTATTTTGTCTGTTTACCAATGCCATGTATTATACCTGCTGTTCGTTTTTAAATTCTAAGAATAGGGTATCTTCGCTATTTAATATCACATACTTTAGTTCTACTTCAGCTCTAATAGCATGTCCACTTGTGAACAGTGTAATATTAATTAATTCTACCCTCGAATCCTTATCTATGATTCTAGCAATGTCTTCCTTGACATCTGACTCAGTAAAAGTATCTTCTGGGTTCATTAACAAATCCCAAACAATGCAACCAAAATTTGGACGCATAACTCTTTCACCTTTACGAGTATTAAACTCGTTTAGTAGATCGCGTTTTACTAATTCCATGTCCGATAAGGAGAATGGCGCTTTAACTGTATCTACTGTGCTGAATCCTCTGAATATTGTAGCCATACTCTTATTTATCTGATTCTTTAACTAGAGTTTTAATAATAGAAGAAAAGGTTGACAAGTGTGTATAAGGTGCTATAATACACACAATGTAGCAAAAGACTGCTACAGAAACAGTCCTTTTAGGACATAACATCCACACAGCGAACAAGGTAGACAGAAATGTTTAAATTGAATCGTGAGTTTGACCAACTATGGTCACAAGCAGTAAAGATTAATGAGAAGCAGGGTCGTCATAGATTCCATCGCATCTTTCAGCAATCTAAGCGGTTCGTGACTGTTGGACTATATGACTCAGTGACAAAACAGTATGCACTGTTTGACTCGGTAAACTTTGCAGGTAATTACCGTTACGATAAAAACATCAAACCAGATGAATTTATTGTGATGGAAAAGATGGTTCAAAAAGCCAGTTAAAGCAAAGTACTAATAAATATGTGTGTAGGCGACTACACACATATTTTTTTTATTCGGAGAATAAGTTGTACACCAACAATGCAGAAGAAAGTCTTTCGAACGCAAACCAAACAATCCATGATCAGCGAACTGAAATAAACGGTTTAAAAAGTACAGTTGAAATGCTGGAAAAAACTGTTAGAGAAGAACAGGAAGCAAAGTATAAGGCATGGAAAAGGTTAGCGGAACTAACACAACTAAGCAGTATTTAAATTAGACCTCTACGGGCTTTTTTCAAATCACTAGCCTGTTTACCAAAAGGTACAATATTAGGATATGCTTTAGGTGTTATGTTATCAGGCGTTTGATACAATTCGCCTTCGAACTGCCTTCTCTGATAATAATCTTGCTGAACAGTAGCAACACCCGCAACATTTAATGTACTGTGATTCATCATTAAGTTAGGCACAGAACCATGATTGCCTGTGTTTACTGCTTGAAGAACTTTACTCTTACTAAAGTTTTTAATTCCACAATGATCTGCCATACTGGTTAATGCCATAAATTGATTATCACTTACAGGTCCTTGTATCATTCCTTGTACAGACTTACCTGTACTTAATAAATTACTAGTGGCATGCATCTGTGTTCCAACAGGGCCAATGCCGTTTTGTAAGTCAACCATGTTTACTCCACCACCCGAGTATATAGTAGAAGCACCATCTTTGATTACTGATATTCCTGCGTCTGCTAATGCTTTCTCAAACCCAGGACCTGTACCTCCAAGTTTTGCAGTATTAACTTTATTCATCATAGAAGCAGCGTTTGCTTGTTTTAAGTCCATTGGCAGTCCTTTATTATCGAACGCCATCATCTTAGCCTTAGCCTGTGCATCATTTATCATTCCGTTGATACCTAATTTCTTTGCACCCATAGGTGACATAGTAGGTGTCCTCACTGCTGGAATACTAGAACTAAGAGAACTAGTTAAACTAGCCATATTTTTTGCTTCGAGTTTTTTAGCAGATGCCTGTGTAAAATTATTTTGTACCTGTGCTGGACTAGTGTACTTAGGTTGTCCGTCTTTGCCTTGTTGTCCTATTTGTAATCCTGCTGGTGAATTAATGTCTGCTGGATCGCTACCAGCAACGCCATTGCTGTTTGGTGCTAGTCCTTTTGCTACTGACTCGTCTGGTACCATATTGTCCTGATCGTCTTTTGCAGGATTGGGTAACCCGTGTCCAACAAAAGGTTCAGATGTAACAAAAGTACTAACTATAGATGTTATACTTGCTGCTTGGCCTTCACGGCTACCACTTGTTATATCTGATTCTCCGCCTCTATTGTAAGCGGGTGGTGCAAGAGGATTGTCGTCAAAAGTATCTGTAGTAATTTTTTGTGCTATATCTGCTTGTTCTGATTGGTCAGCACCTGGGCCTCCGCTGTTCATTAATACTTTAGATGCTTTCTCTACAATGTTACCACCTGCTTCTAGTACTATCACGCCGCCTGAGCCAGTTGTAACTTTACCACCTGCTGTAGTTGCTACATCATTTGCAGCATTATAATGCAAACTGTCTCCAGTTGTTGCTTTTATTGAACCTGCAGAATTAAGATGCATCTCGCCTTTAACTGCTGTTTCAAAAATATTAGAGTCAGCAAGTAAATTCATATCTGCTAAAGCCTCAATATTTACTACACCGCCTGTGCCTTTACCTTCGTTTTGATATTCTTCTCCGGTAGTATCCTTTGCGGCTTTAATATTAACATTCTGTCCTGCTTCAATGTTTACATCACTGTCGGCTCGTATATTAAAGTTGCGTTTTGTTCGCATACTAATATCGTTTTCTGCGTACAAAAATACATGTCCTGATGAAGCAAACTCCATCCACACATTACCATCTTTATTAATCAAGTAAACCATTCCGCTTGTATCATCTAATAATAGTTGATTACCTTGTGCTGAACGGATTCTTATTTGTCTAGAATTTAAATTATCATCTAGTGTAATACTGTGACCACCAAGTCTATGGTTGTAATTAGTTGCATCTCTAGGACCAGGTGTTAGTAAACCAAATACTTCGCTTGGCGATTCTCTTCTTGCACTCGAAGAGCCGGCTCCTCTGATTGGGTCGTGTGCTAATCCTTGCTTAACAATTTGTTCTGCTAATGTATGCTGTATTGGTCTAAAAGTATCGTTGTGGTTGATATCTTCTGTTCGCTTATTTTTTTCTAGTGTAGGTAGTTTTAGACCTGCGGCTTGATAAGTTTTGCCTCCTGCATTACCAGGGAGACTGTAATTTAGTTTGTCAGCAAACAAGCAAGTCATTACCATTGGGTACTTTGTATTACCGTCGCCAAATGCAATTAATACTAAGTTACCGTTATCTGGAACTGTTGTCCATAAACCGTAACTGCTCATTGTTTCTTCTGGTACTTTTACATTCGTTCCTACTTGCCTTGGGTCTGTGCTACCAGCAAACGGACTAGTCCACACTGCATCAAAATATCCTGCAGGGGAATTTTTATCTTTACTGATTGCAGGAACAAACACACGCACACGGCCTGTTCTGCTAATGTCTTTTGTTGAGACTATTTCTGCAAGGTATATTCCAAATACTGCATCTTTACTAATATTCTTTTTAAGTACAGGATTTTTCTTACTTGCTCTATCTCTGCGGCTCATACTCATTACTCCGCACCTTTCTCTGTTTTCTTCAAGTCTATTGCTGTTTGTCTAATCATACTAACTTCCTGTGAAAATTCTCCACCTGAGAACATATGGTTAACACCTCTAACTTGGTAAACGCCTGTTATAAAATATGATGTACCCATTTTACTCCAGTACCCGCTATTGCTATCACTGTCCTCGTCGTCTACATCAAAGTCGTATAGTCTCGGTGTTTGCAAATCAAATAATACATAGTTTTCATCACCAGCAGTTCTTATACTTTTTTCATCAGTTTTATCTTCAACAAATTCGCTTCCTTTTTTCTCTGGCTGGTTATCTGCAGAAGCAGGACCTAACCACCATGGGTCACCTTTTATTTCCATATCAAGGGTTACAAGGAAATCATCAATAGCATGTTGTTGCATTAAATATCCAAAAACTGTGTTTCTCGGTGTGCCATTATAAGTTGCATCTTCTGCTGGGTTTGGCACAGAAGCAACAACAATTGATTCCTGTGGTCCACTTGCATCAGCGTTTGCATCTTCTTCCTCTTTTGGCTTTAAGGACTCTGCAAGTTCTTGTGAGGCTGTTAGTGCCGCGGCTTGATCTAGTCTGTCGCTTACACTGCCAATGATGTCTGCAGAATATGTGTACCCGCTAAGTGAAGGCGTATAGTTTGTTGTATCAGGGTTTTTACGATCGTCTGGTGTTCTTGCGGCATTAATCTGTGCGTTTCTTATTGCTTGGGCTGCACCTTTGTTTTTTAATGTTTCTTTGATTCTATTAGCATTGGCACCGTTTCTATTTTCTATAGCATCTTTTATTTCTGCATCAGATAGTTTTAATATCCTACCGACACCTGCAATATCTTTCTCACGATCTGGGCTACTGTTCTTTTTGCTAAACATACTGTCTATTGCTTTAGATCTATCTTCTTCATTGGCTGCTTTAACAGCCGCAGTTGCTAAGTCATTACCTGATAAGTCTTCATCAGGTGTAGCACTATTACTAAGTGTTTTTGCTAAAACAGTACTAAAGTCTCCTGACACACCTCCTGCAGGTGCTGTGAGAATTGCAATACCGGATTTATAATCGATACGACATTGTTTAATTTGATCATTCAATCCTGTGTACAAGTAATGGTATGCTTTAAATATAGGCAAGCCATCAACTCTTGCTCTTACATCATCGCCAGTTAGTCCTGAATTTTCTGCCGGGTCTGCTTGTACTGTATTCTTTGCTGTTTTAAACAGTGTTGGTTTAAATACTGTTTCCATTGCATAAGCATTTCTTTTGTAATCAAATGCGGCGTATTTTACATAAGCATTTAATTTAAACCATTCAATAAATGCTTGATCTTTTCTAACTTCGTTGTTAGCAGGATCATCTGCTTTTATAGATCTTGTGCATCTAGCAAAGAACTCATCATTCATAGAAAGCAATGTAGCAATGTATCTTTCAAAAGACACACCTTCTCTAACTGTTACTTTGTTTTCAGACACAACAATATCAAGTGTACCTTCATCCTTTGTAGCATCTTTTAGAATGTCTTCATACTCGTCTTCTGTTTTACCCTCTAGCTCAGGGTTCATAATTCTGTTAATTTCTTCCGCTCGTGAATCTTCTGTGTTAGTAAGTTTGGTATCTTTTAAACCTCTTTCACCTTCAGTTAATCCAGACAAGTCAATTGTAATCTCATCTTGTATTGAATACTTGTCATTGTTTGTTTCGTTATGCTCTCTAATTTTTGCTACTAAGTCTTCAACATGCTCTTCAATAGTTGTGCCTATTGACTCTAGTTTTTTTGGCATTCTAAAATTAGTATCAATGTATGCTAACTGGTCAACTGGTACAGTACTAAATTGATATGTGCTACCTGCTTCGTCAATCTCCAAAGTCACATTAGAGATTTTTAACATGTACCTATACGGGCCTGCTACTAATATTGGTTCACCTCCGTTATCCTCATCATCGATATCGCCGGCATAACCTTTAAAATTTATTTCTAAAAATATAGGAACATCTTGTGCAGTAATTTGGTCACCTAAGTACGCCTTGGCAGCAACCATTTGATCTAGGAAGTCTGCAGCACCAGGTTGAATAATATCAAAATTTACTCTAGCATTCTCTACTCCGCCACCTGGGCCTACTACAGATTCAATTTCTAAGTTATCTATTTGAGTTCCTGTAACACCCGTTTGGGCAAGTATGATTGTTTCTGCTGGACTTGCTGTTAATGAATTTTGTAAGTAGCCTCCTTGTCCGCTACTATTTTTTGCATTGCTAGGCTTGTCTGCTCTAGCATCAGTTGAGCCGCCTTGGTCGTCTGCTGACGCCTGTGTGCCAACTGGTTGGCCAACTGGAGGTATCATGTATAACTTTAAGTTGTACTGATAATTGTCAACTTGATCTAGAATGTTTCCGAATACATTTTTCTTTAAAAACGGATCGTACTGTTCTGCTGGTTCAATCGCCATATTAGCCTGCTAGTCTTTCTGCTGTGTTTTTACTAGGTAAGTATATTTCTAATCCTGCTGTTACATCTCTTGTTGGATCTTTAATTATATCAATGTTTCTCAAAGCAATTATCCACCAAAGTCTAGTGGAACCATATTGGTCAAATGCTAATAAGTCTAACCTGTTAACATATTTTGCTTCAATAATATATGTATCGTCAGATGGTAACTTAGGCACAGAAGGTAATTTGTTAACATCTAAAAAGATGTCATACACGCCTGTTGGTTTTAAGAAACTATCTGCTCTGTGAAATTTAGCCATTATACAAATCCATCCTTGTAATTTTTACCTGTAGTAAATGCTTGTAAGTCAAATCTCTTACGCAATTTGTGTGGTGTATATGTTGGTTGCAAGTTGAGCTGGAAGTTAATCAGCGTTGGTACATAAGTTGTTTCTTCACCTCTTACACCAGTACGCACAGGTACATAGTCTACATCTGCTGGTAAGTTCATACTGTATGATGTTAGTACAACTGGCACTTTGTTAAAGCCATGATGACCTAAGTATTCAAACAATAGTACCGGAGGAGGTGTTCCATAGAAGCCACTTGCTACTGCGGCATCGCCACCGAACGACTTAGTTGCAACTTTACAGAAATGCTGTACTGCTAATAAGTATCTTGCTTCTGGAACTGTGTTAGCACTAAAATCTGCTGTTATAGGAATAGCAGGTGGTATAGTGTTTTTGTAAGTCATTACAGGATAGTTTTGCCCATGGAAGTCTGTTTGGTTATAGTTTACTTGAGCACTCACCAAAATATCAGGTGTGTACTGCCAAATTAGGCCACCGGCTTCTTTTAATGGTTTTAGCAAATAATCAGTATCGCCTGTTAAACTATCGTCTGCACCTTTCCAGAATAAGTCTCTTCCGCCGTTTTTTGGACGAAGTCTTGCTCTCCAGTCTACATCAGTAGTTATGCCAGGTTGGTCTCCAAGCGATGTACCCGCTTGAGCAATTTGATTTAAGTCTGTTGCTAGGCTTGTTAAGTAAGATGCTCTTGAGAGTCCTTTTAAAAAGCTGCCGCCGGTTCCGCTGTTTGCCATAATCTTCTCCTATAGTACTATTTACCAGATTCAATATATACCATTATAATTGCTGAAACTGGGTAAATAATACTTGACTTTACTAATAATGACTGTATAATAGATATAAACCTAGAGGTATAAACACATATGATAAAGAAACCAGCACCAGTAAATTATCTAAACAACAAGGATATCCTAAAAGAAATCAACAAAAGTAAACTAACTTACTGCCAGATTTCAGATGAGAAGTACAGTAATTATGACATCATAGTCCGTGATATCAAAGATATAAACGATGCAACTATTGCAGAAGCAAGATTAAACAAAGCAAATAAACTACAAAGCGAAGCGTATGCTGTAGCAATGTCTACGCATGACAGGGCAGATTACAAAAACAAGCCTAAGCAAAAAGAGTTTGCTGTAGACCCAGATTCGTTTGACTTAGAAGAATTAGTATTCCGTGTAATGAACATGGACCACATTCCACTAGAGCCAGGCAGGAAGAAGAATCCTAAAACACCTGCAGACGAAAGAGCAAAAGTAAACTTCCCGGCATTTAAGCATTATGCTTATCAAGGCACAGAGTTAAAAGAAGTTGTTCGTAGTCATTGGGAAGGAAGTTTAAGTAATGGACAGTTTAATGTTAATCACGGAAGAATAACAAACAAGTTAGGAACTATGTTCTTAAAACTAGTAGAGCGTTATTCACACAGAGCTAACTGGCGTGGTTATACTTATGTAGACGAAATGAGAGGACAAGCATTAGTGCAGTTATCTCAAATTGGTTTACAGTTTGACGAGTCTAAGTCGGACAATCCATTTGCATATTACACAGCAGTTGTCAATAACAGTTTCACAAGAGTATTAAACATTGAGAAACGCAACCAAACTATCAGAGATGATATTCTTATTGATCAAGGACACATGCCTAGTTTCAGTAGACAGATTAAACACGAAGAAGAAATTCGTAGTTTAAGAGATGCTGCTGAATCGGCTGCAGAGCAAGAAAATAACCCAGAGTAGTTTTATATGAGTCAGTTGTTTAAAACAGCGGCCTGTTTTACGGATATACATTACGGGCTAAAACAAAACAGTCGTCTACACTTAGATGATTGCCACAGATACATAGATTGGTTTATTGCAGAAGCAAAAGCAAGGAATGCTGAAACATGTATTTTCCTTGGTGACTGGATGCATCACCGATCAAGTATTAATGTTGCAACAATGAATGCAACAATTAAAGATCTTAAAAAACTAAATGACAATTTTGAAACAGTATATTTTATAACTGGTAATCACGATCTCTATTATAGAGACAAACGAGATATGAACAGTATTGAATATGCTAGAGAACTTTCTAACTTTGTAATGGTAGACGAACACTTCCAGCAAGATGATGTTGCTATCATTCCATGGCTAGTTGGCGACGAATACAAAAAAGTTGCCAAGATGCAAGTCAAGTACATGTTTGGTCATTTTGAACTTCCGTATTTTAAAATGAATGCAATGGTAGAGATGCCAGACCATGGCGGAGGCATTAATGATAAAATGTTATCAGGCCCAGAATATGTATTCTCAGGACACTTCCATAAGCGTCAGTTTAAAAACAATATACATTACTTAGGTAATGCTTTCCCTCACAACTATGCAGATGTAGATGATGACGAGCGTGGTGCTATGTTCTTAACATGGGGAGAGGAACCTATCTATGTAAATTGGAGCGAATGTCCTAAGTACAGAGTGTTTAGTCTTAAACAATTGCTGGACAACCATGAGAATTTACTTGACAAGTATACCTATGCTCGTGTAAAATTAGATATCAGTATTTCATATGAAGAGGCAACTTTCATTAAAGAGAAGTTTGCTGAACAATATAATGTTAGGGAATTGCAACTTATTCCTATCAAAGAAGAAGAAGAGCAATTTGAAGGCAGTGAGATAAAATTTGAAAGTGTAGATCAAATAGTGCTACAACAATTAGACACAATTGATTCTACCACAATCGAACGAGATAAGTTAATCGATATCTATAACGAGTTAGAAATTTAATATGCTAAAGATTAAAAATGTATCAGCCCGTAACTTTATGAGTGTGGGCAACAATACTCAAGCAGTAAACTTTGACAACTGTCAACTAACCCTAGTGCTAGGTCATAACTTAGACATGGGTGGAGATGGTAGTAGAAACGGTACAGGTAAGACAACTATTATTAATGCACTCAGTTATGCATTGTATGGTGAGGCACTTACTAACATTCGCCGCGATAACTTAATTAACAAAACAAACAGTAAAGGCATGATGACCACTGTTGAGTTTGAGTCTAAGGGTGTTGACTATCGTATTGAGCGTGGTCGTAGACCTAATGTGTTAAAGTTTATAGTAAACGGTGAAGATACTATAAGCGAAGAACAGCAAGGCGATAGTAGAGAAACACAAAAAGCAATTGAAAAGATTATCGGCTTTCCGCATAACATGTTTAAGCATTTGGTTGCATTAAACACATACAGCGAACCTTTCCTCAGTATGAAGAACAACGATCAAAAAGATATGATCGAGCAGTTGCTAGGTATTACTGATCTAAGTGCAAAAGCAGAGTTGCTAAAAGAAAAAACTAAATTTACTCGTGACAACATCAAAGAAGAAGAGTTGCGTATCAGTGCTGTTAAAGATGCAAACGGTCGTATAGATAAAAACATACAAGAAATAGAAAGCCGTAAAAAAGCATGGGAAGCCACACACAATCAGAAAGTAAAAGATCTAGAAGTAGCAATAACTACACTAGGCGAACTAGATGTCAACAAGGAGATTGAATCGCACAAACAAAATGTTAGTGCCAAAGAACAGCAAGACAATTATAACACATTGTCTAAAGAATTAAAAACAATTCAAGCAAGTAATACACGCAACATAAAAAGACTAACAGAGCTTGAAGGAAACTTAGTAGACGCTGAAGCAGGTGTATGCCATGCATGTAAACAAACTACATCACACTTGGATACACACAGCGATTATATAAATGAACTAAAAGAAAAGATTGCATCTGAAACAGAGCTAAATGCTGCCAGTGAGCAAAAGGTTGATGAAATCACAAAGGCAATGGAAATTATTGATGTGCCTGAAACAGTAAGTACATTTTATGCTACAGTAGAAGAAGCATACGAACACAAACACAATTTAGAATCTCTTGCTCAACAGTACCAAACTAAGCAAGAGGAAGAGAATCCTTATGTTGAACAAATAGAGATGCTCAAAGAAACAGGCTTACAAGAAGTTAGTTTTGACTTAATAAATGAATTAACATTCTTAAAAGATCATCAAGAGTTCTTGTACAAACTGTTAACAAGCAAGGATAGTTTTATCCGTAAAAAGATTATTGATCAGAACATTGCATACCTAAATCACAGGTTAGCATGGTACTTAGATAAGTTAGGATTGCCGCATGATGTAAAATTTGCGAACGATTTAAATGTCGAAATAACAGAATATGGACGCGACTTAGACTTTGATAATCTAAGTAGAGGCGAACGCAATCGACTTATTTTGGGCTTATCTTGGGCATTTAGAGACATGTATGAGAGCTTAAATGCGCCGATGAACCTAATGTGTATTGACGAATTAATCGACTCAGGTATGGATACAATGGGTGTAGAGAACGCCTTAAGTATCCTTAAGAAGATGAATAGAGAGCAAGGTAAAAATATTTTCCTTATTTCGCACAAAGAAGAACTAGTAGGTAGAGTGAATAATGTACTAACAGTGGTCAAGGAAGGAGGATTCACTATGTACAACACTGACACCGAATATGTGGATTGATATACACTTAGGCCGTAATGCAGAGTACACACTCACATACGAACTATTTGACAACCGTATTGCTGAAGTAATTTGGAACAACTACAAAGATAACAATTACGAGTTTGTAAGTCGTACTCAGTTTTATAACTGGGGCGAAACAATAGCAGAAGTACAAGCAAACTTAGATCACAGTATAGAAAACATCAAACGCATCAAGCCTGAAATATTCACAGGCAGTGATGATCTAAATAGACTACACGAAAACTTCCCGGACCATGTACACAATGAAACAGGAGAGTTACGAGAGTGGCTTAGTATGTTTAACTATCACTTACATCATTTAGAAGATATAACAAGCAATAAAAATAGACGCTTCTTAATTAGTACAGCAACAGGCGAGCCTTCACCTCAACCATTAGAGGACAGTGATTACGAATTGTTTTCGCCTACTAGACTAGATAATTATTTGTACATGAACTATCCACATGTAGGTAAGCACATAATGGAAATATGCTACGACAATGATGTAGATGTTCCACCAGAACATATAATTCCCACTAGCATAGTTAAAAGCGATTTACTTGCATGGTTTGCACCAGATCAGTGTGTTGATGCAAAAGCAGTTACAAAACATGTAAAGCGTTGGTGTATGCAAATTGCACACAAACTGCCACACCCAATTGACGACCCAAAATTAGCAATAGGATATATTGAGTTAGGTAAACTTACACACAAACCCGACTTAGAACAGATTAGCCGATATAAGTTCGTGCATAGCATTGGCAGTAGATAACTATGTACTATGTCGCAATGGACTTATAAAAACAAAACTATAGACACACTTCCAGAAGGTTGTGAAGCATTTGTATACTTAATCACAAACACAACTAACGACAAAAAGTACATAGGCAAAAAATTAGCAAAATTTAAAACAACCAAGCCACCACTAAAAGGAAAAAAGAACAAACGCCGAGGCACAAAAGAAAGTGACTGGCGTACCTATTGGGGTAGCTCGGATCATCTCCAAGCAGACGTTTTAGAACTAGGCGAGGATAAATTTACAAGAGAGATACTGCATATATGCCCAAGTAGAGGCGTTGCAAGTTATTTAGAAGCAGAAGAACAATTTAATCGCAAAGTTCTCTTGACAGACGAGTATTATAATGGTATAATAAATGTCAGAGTAGGAGGTTCACAAATCCTCCGTGAAGCGATGAAAAAGATATAACTATATATCGAACAAGGCACACACAGACACCAAGTCAAACTAAATTCAGGCAAATTCACAGAACCCTTACATAAGGAACTACACCGCCCCGACAGGGCCTATAAAACTGTCGTCCTTGACAATCCGTTAAACACGGTGCGAGATTCTGGACTGTAGTCGGTAAGAAGCAAACAACGTTATGGCTTTAAAATGATGCAGGCAATGAGAAAAAGCAACCTGCAAATTTGTTCAACTAAATTATTCTAGGTTTTACAAATTTCCGTGAGGTCGAAAGACAGTGACGGTAGTGTATGGGGACAGAAGGCTCACCGGTTCCTAACAGCACCCGAGATATAAATGGCGATGCTCATCTTGATGACATCCATTTTTTTATTCACCTGGCAACAGGTGAATTATGGCTCCACTTTCTTGATAACTTCTTAATTAAAAAAAATATCTTACAAATGAATGCGTTTCATGAAATGAAACAAATGAATGCGTAAGGTAAGACACGAAGTGTCTATAAAGTGTTATAAATTGTAACATTGTAAACTATTGTGTGTGCTAGAGCGTAAATAATAGTCTAAGAGGAATAGAACATGAAAAGATTACTATTGCTAGGAATCATTCTGACTGGATGCAACTCAACCACATATACAACTCCAGCTCCCCAATTTGATTGGATGCCTGACCCAGTGATGTGGCAAAATAATATTAGAGATTGCAGAAGCCAGCCACAGTGTAACGCAGCTGATCTATTTAAAAGAACATAATGCCAGTCTTCTTAACAATGTGTTTTGTGTTAGTGGTTGTAGATGTTGCTATCCACGTTATGATACAAATGTACTTCGAGGGGCATGAAGCATTTAACGGTATTGAAAAAATTTAGGCGCGGACGGAAGTAACCAGCGTTCCGCTTAGAGCATTTCGTTATTGTTGCCTGCTTTGGCGTTATTGAATTTATTAAGTGTTTTAATTAGCAGGTCTCTATCTAAGGGTGGGATATGCCAAGCCTCTGACCAGGAAACTGCACCTTCACTGTATATTACTAATTCAGCAATGTTTTTGCTTAGGGCAGTTTGATCGTCTTTGAGCTTACCTAGGTACGCCACTATGTCCTCTGGTTCGGAGGTTGCTAGGAAGCTGTGAAAAAATTTACTGGGTCAAAGTTTACACGGCTTTCGAACACTACTGGTTCACCGTTATCTTCCTGACATTTTTCGCATTGCATTTTCATTTCATGATTAATACCAATGCTGTTTAGCTCTGCAATTTTGTCTTCGATTGATTTACCAATCTTGCTGTCTGCATTGTCTAAAAATTCTGTGATATGATTTCTGTCAGTAACAATTTGTTCCTCGCCTTCTTCGTCTGTGAAACTAACACTTGAAACACTGTCTACTATTAAACTAAAGTTTAATGCAGCAATCTGCTTGAAGTTGTTGTTAAACAAACTTAGTCTTTCCATTTCATCTGGAACATCTGCTAATGCTTGTAAACTTCTAGTGCTTTGGAAATTTGTAATACCTGCTTGTATTGTGCTGGCATAAGTAAAAGGTCGTATTTGAATTTTTAACCCGTCATGCTCTACAACATACTCTTCTTCTAGAGTACCCATGCTACTAATTGCTTCTTCAACACTTGCAACACCGGTTTGGTCTTCATTACAATTTGGGCATTCTGCAGTTACTTCTACTTCATCGCCGTATGTGGCACCTTGTATAGCAACTAGTAATACATCAATATCACTGCTTAACATTGCTCTAGCATTCTTGACATTAGGTACACAACTGTGTACAACCTGTGCAACTGCCTCGCCGTTTAGTAGTGCATCAGGATTCTTCATAATCATTTCGTCTTTTGCTGTCATAGCAAATATAGGTAGTTCTAGCGTTTCAGGCATTTCCAACACAGAAGTGTCGTAAAACTTTCCAGCACTTGGAATAGGTGCAAAAAGTTTAGGTGCTCTAAAATGCGAACTTAATGGATTGTGTTTGTTTGTCATATGTTATCATCCTAAATTTGTACTAGCACATTATGTACTATTACTTCTTTAACTACATATTTATCGGTTCTGTTAAACAGGGTTTTAAATTATAGGTAATTCAGTATTAAACCTAGTTTTAATTTTTCAGATAAATACTTGCAGTTAAAGAGGAAACTTAATGGCATCGTTGAGAATAGATTTACCAGATGGGTCGCAGGCAATTGTACCTGATTGGAGTTTAGAAAGTACAGCAGATTCAATGCTGACAATGTTGACGACTTTAACAAAAGAAAACAAAGAAGGCCTTAAAGCATTACTCGAACAAGCAAAATCCGATTCTAAAGATGCAGAAAAGCGTCATAAAGAACTAATTAAAGATGGAGACCTCTTACACAAGGTAACTGAAGGATTAGGTAAAGAATTTGCTAAAAACAAACCAGCACCAGGTGCACCTGCAGGACCTCCTACAGTTACTAACGGTGGTGGTAGTCCTGGTAAAATTTCAGCCGCAGCCGATGGTGCAGCAGCATCACTAGATAAATTTAACAAAGGTGCCGCAATAGGCGAAACTGCTTTTGTTAAAATGTACGAAACAGCGTCTACAGCAATCACAGGTACTATAGCAGCAATTACTATATACGGCACAATGCTTGTAGATTCCTTTATGGGATTAGGCGGAACACTAAACGAACTTACTAAAGTAGGTGCAGGATTTACTGACAGTGTAGGGCAAGGTGGCATGAGTGCCGCTGATGCAATGGCAGACCTAAGCACAATGGGTATAGATGCCGCGGCAACACTTGGTAACTTCTCTGGTGTTGTTCAAACAATGAGCAAAAAAGCATTTACTGAACTCACTGGTGCATTTATGGATGCAACAAACAGTGGTGTAGAATTAGGCATGAGTCTAGATGACAGTGTTGAGCGTATGGGTGCTGAGTTGCAAAAACGAAGAGCAATGGGTATTCTAGACGGAATGAATCAAACTAGAATGACTCAGCAAGTTACTAGAACTATTAAAACACAACAAAAATATGCATCAGTACTTGGTGAAAGTGTTGATAACATAGTTGCGTTTACAGACAGTTTAATACAGCAAACTCCAGTACTTACATCTAGTTTGTTAAAGTTTGACAAAGAATTAAGAGGTAAAGTTATCTCAGGTATTACTGATTTTGGTAGTACTATGAGAGCTATGGGCGGAGAAGAAGGCGGAGCAATTGCAGCCGCAATGACAGAAGCAGCGGCAAGTGGCGCAATGGGCTTCAGTGAAAGCATGACTGGGTACATTAGAACACTGCCTAGTTTAGCAGGCCCAATGAATGATTACATTAAGCAAATTAAAAACGGTACACTAAGTCAAGAAGACGCTGAACAAATGGCGTTAGACATGACTCAGCAACTTGGTAATTTGTCCGATGCAGAAAAACAAAGAGTATTCTTACTAGACAGAGCAGGTGACGCACAGGCCGCTAGTATGGCAAAAGCCATTATACAATTTGAAGCATCTGCTAAAAAGATTAAAGACATGGGTGCAGGTTTAACCATGGACGGCGTACAAACCGGTACTAATACATTATCTAAGATAATGAAAGAGATTACTGGTATCTTTGAAAGTTTAAAATTAGGCTTCTTAGGTGGGCTAGGTAATGCTGTAGGCGACTTAGGTAAACTTGGCGGCAAGACAGGCAAACTAACTAAAGCATTTGAATCAGCACAAAAAACAATCAGCGAAGCATTGATGCCAGTAATTGGCGAAATCTTTGGTATGAAAAATCTCGAAGGTGTTACTGATTTAACAAAAGGTGCTAAAAGTTTAGGTAAATCGTTCGGCGAACGATTAATACCTATGATAGGAACTGCCGCAGAATATATTGCAGACTTTATTAAAAAAATACCGGATATGATACAAACAGCAAAAGATATTGGTTCAGGTATCATGTCGTTCGGTAAAGGCTTTATGAGTGTTATGAAAGTGCTAGGTGTTTTCATTGGCCCAGTTGTATTTGCATTTAAAGTACTTGCATCAGCATTAGATACTGTTATGGCAGTGTTAAGTCCAATTACTTCCGTCTTCTCTTACTTAGGAGAAAAAGTTTCTGCATTAGCAAATATCTTCGGTGACGGAGAAAGTAGCGGACTAAGACTTAGTAATATGCTAGGTAAACTGCTAGGTGTAGTAACACTGGGCGTAGTAGGCTTTAAAGTATTAAGCGGTGCGTTAGGCCTCTTTGGTAAAACAATGCCATCGATGTTTGCTAACATGGGCAAGTCTTTGATGGATGGTGCTAAGAACATGATGGGCAAAGTCACAGGCGGTATAAGCAAAGCAACAGGCGGCAAACTTGATGGCTTGTTTGGTAAAGCCAAAGACAAGATCACAGGCAAAGCAAAAGAAATGGACATGGGTTCAAAAGCCATGGACACTGCAAGTAAAAAATCTAAGAGCTTTACAAAGTCATTAGCAACAGGCATGAAAGATATATCCAAAGGTATATCTGATGTGCTAACAAATTTAAGCAAAGGTATTAGCAACTCTGTAAGCAATATTGCTAAAGGCATACAAAAAAGCATAAGTTCATTAGCCAAAGGCATAGGCGATGCAGGTAAAGGTATTGGTGCAGGTATAGGCGGCTTATTAAAAGGAACATTAACAGGTTTAGGACAAGGTTTAAAAGTTTTAGGAGATCCTAAAGCATTACTAGGTACAGTTGTATTAGGTGCATTAGGCGGAGCAATGTTTGTTGCAGGAAAAGCATTCCAACAGTTTGCAGACATTAACTGGGCAGGCGTAGCCGCAGGTGCAGTAGCATTAGGTGTATTAGGAGCGGCAGCATTCTTGTTAGCACCTATAGCACCAGTAATAGGCGTAGGTGCATTAGCAATTGGTGCATTAGGCTTAGCACTTGTTCCATTTGCAGTTGCAGTTAAAATTGCTGCCCCAGCAATGGTTGAACTAATGGGCAGTTTCAAACTGCTTAACGATGTAGACCCTAAAAATGTATTATTACTAGGACCTGGTTTAGTATCACTAGCGGCTGGTATGGCAGCATTTAGTGCAGGTGGATTAATTAGCGGAGTACTTGATGGACTAGGTAGTTTGTTTGGTTCTGAATCACCGTTTGATAAACTTGCTAAGATTGGAGCGGCAGCACCGGCAATAGTTTCAATGACAGAGAACATGAACAACATGGGCCAAACAGTTGAAAACTTTAATACAGCAATGGAGCAGTTAGACGGCAAAGCAGCAGGAAAACAGTTTGCACATTTAGCAGAAGGCATAGACACATTAAACGAGTCCATGGACAACATCAACATGATGGACTTGATGAAGATGGCTGCTATGAAAACATTTGGTCCGATACAACAAGAGCAACCAACACCTACTGATACAACAACTCCTAGCAAACAAGAAGGCTACACAGGTGCATCGTTTAGTGCAGAGTACGGCGATGATCTTATGGTATCGCCAGATACACCATCTGTAGAAGAAGCACAGAAAGCATTAGATGCAGCAGTTGCAGCACAGGCAAAAGGTATAAATGATTTTGCAGATATCACTGAGCAGACAGCATTAGACGGCGAAGTAGCATTAGCACAAATGGATCTCGATAATGCTAAACGAGCAGAAGTAGACACAGGAGCAGTAACTAAAACTCGTGCAGAAATGACTCCGTTCGAACGTGCTAAAGCAAGAGGAGCAGGCAGACGAGATACAATGAAACAAGGCGGCATGGCTTCTACTGTATCTCCAGAAGATGCAGCCAGAGCTAGAGCACAGGCGCCTAGTGTTGCTAAAGCAATGAATCCTGTAGGCGAAACAGTACAAACACAGCAACCAGAACTAAAAACAGCACAAGCAGAAGCAGACACAGGCGGCAAAGCAGCAGAAATACCAGGAACATCAAACAAAGAGTTATTTGAGCAAATGGTTAAAAACCAAGAACAAACAAATAAACTACTTAGATCAGGTAACAAACTTACTGGAAATCTTTCAGACAGTTTCTAACCACAGCCAATATTAAATTTTATACTTTAAAATAGTTGATAAATAGTATTATAATAAGACAGGACTATTAGATTTATGAGCTGGCGAAAGCATTTTACACCCTTTGATAACTCAGGTTTACCTTTAAACATCCAAACGGGTGCAGATAAGGCAGACGGCACATTTGGTGCGGCGGCAACAAGCAGGTTTAATAGTTGGTTGCCAGAAGTATATGCAGGTAGCCCTAATAGGCTTATGCGTTATGTTCAGTACGATCAAATGGATTCAGACTTAGAAGTAAATGCGGCGTTAGATACTATTGCTGAATTTGGCACACAAGAAAACGATTATTCCGGATTACCTTTTACTATTGACTTTTTGTCCTCTCCGAGTGATACAGAAGCAAAAATTATAGATAAGACATTACATAATTGGGTAAGATTAAATAAAATGCATAAACGTGCATTTAGAATGTTCCGTAGCACATGTAAGTACGGAGACCAGTTCTTTATCAGAGATCCAGAAACATATGAATTGTACTGGGTAGATCCTGCAAACATTGAAAAGGTTGTTGTTAACGAAAGTGAAGGTAAGAAGATAGAGCAATACTTTATTAAAAACCTAGAAGCAAACTTTGCAGAACAAGTTGCAACAGACCCAGCAGCATTACATGCTAGACCATATGGTAGTGGACAAGGCTTAACAGGCATAATGAGTCCTACTAACACTGTAAGCAACAACTACATGACAGGCTCAGTTGAGGGTGCCGGCGAAGGTGTTCCAGTTGATGCAAAACATGTTGTGCATGTTAGTTTAACAGAAGGAATGGACCATGCATGGCCATTTGGTGTTAGCATACTTGAACCTATCTTTAAAGTGTTCAAGCAAAAAGAACTATTAGAAGATTCAATTATTATTTACAGAGTGCATAGAGCACCTGAAAGAAGAGTATTCTTTATTGATGTAGGTAACATGCCTGCACACAAAGCACAGCAATACTTAGAACGAGTAAAATACGAAGTACAACAAAAACGAGTACCTAACAGCAAAGGCGACGGTAGCAGTGTAACAGACAGTGCATACAATCCAATGAGCATGTTAGAAGACTACTTCTTTGCACAAACAGCAGACGGCAGAGGTTCCAAAGTTGATACACTACCAGGTGGTGAGAACTTAGGACAAATAGACGACTTAAGATACTTTAATAACAAACTATTAAGAGGTTTGCGTATTCCTGCTAGTTATTTGCCAACAGGACCAGACGATGGAAGTGCTACTTACAACGATGGTAAAGTAGGTGTTGCATACATTCAGGAATATAGATTTGCAAAATATGTTGAAAGACTACAAAAACAAGTACAAGAAGATTTAGACAGAGAATTTAAACTTTTCTTAAAGTTCAAAGGCATTGACATTGATAACGGCACATTTAGAATGTTGTTTAATAAGCCAATGAACTTTAGTAGTTATAGAGAACTACAACTTAATACAGAAAGAGCTCAAATGTTTAATCAGGTTGCACAGTTACCTTATATGAGTAAGCGATTTGCTTTACAAAAGTATATGGGTCTAAGCGACAACGAAATGAAGAGCAACGAAGAGATGTGGCGTGAAGAGAACGATTATCAAAAATATCAAGATAATGAGAAAGCAGCCGCACTTAAAAACATAGGTGTTAGACCAGAACCTGATGCAGCAGTTGATATTAATGCAGAACCGGACCTTTCTGGGCTTGAAGATCCTGCTTTAGGGGCAGATGGCATAAATACAACTACAGATAATACGGTTCCACCGGCAGAAGGCGAGCAATTAATATAATGAAAATTAATGAATTTTACGAACCTAGTAGAGACCAAGAAACTTTACGAGCCGAAGAGGATACTAGAAAATCTAAACTAACACTTAAAGAATTAAACAAGTTAAGAAAAGTTAGAGAAATCAGCAGAGCAGAAGACATAGAACATACAAAGTTTGTAAAAGTTATGTACAAAGCAGGTGGCGAAGAGCCAACGTTGTAATCACACCCACATTTGACCAGAAAAGTCATTATATGACTGTTTTGGTACCAAAAAAACACCATTATAACACAAATTTAATAGATTGCTATAAGTAAATGGTAATCATGCAATTCTTATTGGCGTAAGTTTGCATTATAAACAATTAAGGAGGCCACAATGTCTAAGAAGTTAGAATCAATATTAGAACTTCTCCTTGCTGAAGAAAATGAGAAAGCCGAAGAGTTGTTACACGAGTATGTCGTAGACAAAGCCCGTGAGCAATATGAAAGCCTTCTTGATGAAGAGGTAGAGGAAGAAGAAGTGACTGAAGTTATCGATCAAAGTAATGACTTTGAAGATGATATTACTTCAGACGAAGACGAAGTCCAAGCAGATGAAATCGGCGAAGACGACGACGAAGAAAGCGAAGAAATGCCTTTCGGTGACGAAGAGTCAGACGAAGAAGGTGAAGATGAGTCAGAAGGTGAAGAAGACCTAGAAGACAAAGTCGAAGATATCGCAGACGAATTAGAATCATTAAAAGCAGAATTTGACGCATTAATGGCAGCTGGTGATGAGCCAGAAGCTGAGTTAGGCGACGAAGAAGAAGCAGAACTTGATCTTGAAAGTGTTGAGTATGATTTAGATGAAGCAACTGAAGATGACGAAGAAGCAGTTGAAGAATCTGAAGAAGAAGCAATTGAAGAAGAAGACGAAGTTGTTGAAGAAGCAACTAAGTTATCTGATAATGTTGCAGCACCTAAAGCAGGCGAAGCAGATTCATCCGAGTCACCTTTAACTAAAGCACCAAAAGCAACTAAAGTAGCAGGCGCTGGTTCACCAGTAAAAGCAAAAGACGGTAGCGAAGGTGTTAAAGGCGAAAGTGCAAAAGATCACACACCTACAGACAACATTAAAGTTGAGCCTAAAAAGGCGTAAGTAGGAGAATAAATTAAGATGCAATCCAGAAAGCTATACGAATATTTGAGTCCAAGTGCTGCTAATGTGCAGATTATGGAGTCACAAGACGGTAAAGACCTTTTCATGCAAGGATTATTCATTCAAGGCGATGTAAAAAATCAAAATGGAAGAGTATATCCTAAAGATGAGATCCAACGTGCTGTAGAGAGTGTTCGTAACCGTTTAGGTGAAGGTGAAACTGTAATGGGCGAGTTAGATCACCCAGAAGAGTTACAAATTAACTTAGATAGAGTAAGTCATATCATTACAGAAATGCATTGTGATGACGCTAATGGACTAGGCAAATTAAAAATCATAGATACACCGATGGGTAACATAGCGAAAGCATTGTTAAAAGCAGGTGCGAAGCTAGGCGTGAGCAGTAGAGGCAGTGGTAATGTAAATGAGTCAGGTAAAGTATCTGACTTTGATATTATAACAGTCGACATTGTGGCCCAGCCTAGTGCACCGGATGCTTATCCTAAGACTATCTATGAGAGTCTATTTAACATGAAAGGCGGTGCAATGTTGCACGAATTAGCCGGACAAGTTACACACGACATGAGTGCAGAAAAACATTTGGTAGGTGAGATTCACAAACTTATCAAAGAATTAAAAATATAACAGGAAGTAGGAGACTACTATGGCAGTGACATTTAAAGACCTAATTGAAGGGACAGATTTAACTTCTGAAGTTAAAGAATCTCTACAAGAAGCATGGGAAGCCAAAGTACTTGAAGCAAGAGAATCACTTACTGCAGAACTTCGTGAGGAGTTTGCACAACGATACGAGCACGATAAGAGCAAGATCGTTGAAGCAGTTGATAACTTTATCACTGATAAGGTTACAGCAGAAGTGGCAGAAATTGCAGAAGAAAAAGGTGCATTGGCGGAAGACAGAGTCAAATATCACAAAGCCATTAGTGAACACGCTAAACTATTAAATTCTTTCGTAACTGAAAACTTAGCAAAAGAAGTTAAAGAACTAAGAGCAGACAAATCAAGAGTAGCAGAACATGTTACTAAACTTGATGAGTTTATTACAGAATCTTTAGCAACTGAAATTGCTGAGTTCCACGAAGATAAGAAATCATTAGTAGAGCAAAAAGTTAAAATGGTAAGAGAAGGTAAAGCACAATTAGCGAATGCTAAGAAGGCTTTCATTTCTAAAGCAGCTGACTTGGTTGAGAATAAAATCAACACAGTTATCACTGAAGAAGTTAAATCTTTCCGTAATGACATCACTAAAGCTCGTGAAAATGACTTTGGACGTCGAATTTTTGAATCTTTCGCTAACGAGTACAACACATCGTACTTAAACGAAAGCAAAGAAATTAAGACATTACAGAGAACACTCGCTGAGATGGAAACTAAGATTAACGAAGCAACAGCAACTATAGAAGCATCGCAAGAAGCATCTAAACTTACTGAAAGCAAGTTAAAAATAGCAGAAGATCGTTATACTCGTAAAGAGACACTTAACGAACTAATGGCGCCACTTGGCAAAGAGAAGAAAGAAATTATGTCAGATCTACTTGAAAGTGTTACCACTGAAAAACTAGAAAGTGCTTTTAACAAGTACTTACCTAGCGTTTTAGATGGCGAAACACCTAGAGTTAAGAAGACATTGTCTGAATCAGTGATTAAAGAACACACTGGTAACAAAGAAACTGTGAAAGCAGCTTCTGATGACGAAACAGATAATGTAGTTGAATTAGATTACATTAAAAAACTAGCCGGACTTTCAAAATAACAGGAGTAATTAATAATGGCAAATTTATTTGAAAGCAACTGGTCCGCAACCAAAGAAGCATTGCTCGAAGGTGTTTCTGGAAACAGAAAATCTTCATTGGATGTGGTCCTCGAAAATACAAAACGCTATTTGTCAGAGGCCGCAACTACAGGTGCTACAGGTGCAGGTTCAGTCGCAACTTTAAACAAGGTAATGTTACCTTTAATCAGAAGGGTTATGCCTTCAGTAATAGCTAACGAGCTAGTCGGTGTTCAACCAATGACTGGTCCAGTTGGCCAAATCCACACACTAAGAGTCCGTTATGCGGAAACTGCAGGTGGGGCAACAGCAGGTGATGAGGCTTTAAGTCCTTTCAAACTTGCTTCAACTTACGCAGGTTCTCCAGATGCTACAGCAGCAGCTGAAGGAAACCCAGGTAAGAAAATGAGCATTCAGATCTTAAAAGAAACAGTAGAAGCTAAAACTAGACGTTTATCAGCTCGTTGGACTTTTGAGGCAGCTCAAGATGCAGAATCAATGCACGGTGTTGATGTTGAAGCTGAAATTATGCAGGCTTTAGCACAAGAAATCGTAGTTGAAATCGACCAAGAAATTATCGGTTCATTACGTTCATTAGCAGGTGCTGGTACTACTTTAGACTTTAGTTCTTTAAGTGGACAATCAGTATACGTTGGTGACAGACACGCAGCATTGGCTATTGAAATCAATAGAGCAGCTAACAGAATCGCAGCAAGAACAAGACGTGGTGCAGGTAACTACATTGTAGTATCTCCAGAAGCGTTAACAATCTTGCAAAGTGCATCAACTTCAACGTTCGCAAGAACAACTGAAGGTTCTTTTGACGCTCCTACAAACACTAAGTTTGTTGGAACATTAAACGGAACAATCAAAGTATTCGTAGACAACTACGCAGCTGACGGTACTAAAGTACTTGTTGGTTACAAAGGTTCAAGCGAATCAGATGCTCCAGCATTCTACTGCCCATATATCCCATTAATGAGCACAGGTCCAGTTATGGATCCAAGCACATTTGAACCAGTAGTTAGCTTTATGACACGTTATGGTTATAAAGAACTAACAAACACTGCTTCATCTTTGGGTAACGCAGCAGACTACGTTGATGCAATTTCATTGTCAAACGTAGCATTCCAGTAAGCCTTAACAGACTTATAAGAATAAGAGAAAGCACACTTTTTAGTGTGCTTTTTTTTGACTTAAATAAATACAGTTATGAATATATTAATGTTAGGTGATAGTTACGGTGTACCAGATTGGCCTATGGTAGCAGAAGGTACAGCAAATGGTAATCATCATTTATCGAGATTGTTAGCAAATGCAGGGCACAATGTATACAATGTTTCTGTAAATGGCAGTAGTAACTTACAAGCAATTGATCGTGCTGAAAGTCTTTTAGATGGAAACACTGTATGCGACTTACAACTAGCATCAGAAGAGTACACAGAATTAACATTACAACAAGACACTAACATAGATTATATTATTTGGATGTGTACAAGTTTACTTAGAGACAGAGATAAAGTTGATGCTACATTACTCTATAGTCAATTAAGTGAATTGAGACATCTCACATACAATGGTATAAACAATATACTACAAAAAATTCCTAATGCTAAACTAATTGCAATTGGCGGTGCAGCACCGTTAGATCCATTTGCGTTGAACTCATATCTACAGGTACATTATTGTGTACCAGATTGGAGAGCAGAATTATTAGCAATGAAAGCCACAGATCATCTTAGCAGTGCTGTGCCTTCTCTACTAGATTTAGATGTTAGAGCCGATAATCTTTCCAAACATATTACTCTAGCAGAAGCAGTTATTTCTAATATGCAATCTAGCAACTTATTTCCAGATGGTTGCCACCCAGGTGCAGAAGCACACAAAGACCTTTACGACAGGATTTCGTCTATTTTACAATAGTTTGAGTATCTATGTTATTGCTGTGATTAAACACGGCGAGAACTTAACAGGCACTTTTTTACCCTAAAAAACCGAATTAAATAATACCTACAAACACTTGACATCATGCAGGTTTTTCTGTATAATAGTAACTATGCCGTGGACAAAAGGTAGGACAATTCTGTCTCTACTTAGAAGCCCCGGTAGAAAAAAGGAGGAATAAATGAAAACTTTATTCAATATAGAGAACGGATTCAAAGCATTAGTAATTATACTATTGTCAATGATTGCGTTCAATGCCAATGCGGCAAAATGGGACGGAACTGTTGGTTACGGAAGTGACTATGTGTTTCGTGGAATCTCTCAAACTGACGGCGGAAGTTCTGCTTTTGGATCTATTGGTTTAGATCTTGAAAACGGAGTTGAAGCAGGTGTTTGGGTTGGCCAAGTAGACTTTGCAGGCAGTGATGCTGATGCTGAAGTTTACTCATACTTAGCATACGGAAGAGACCTTAGTGACTCTGTGTCTGTTAAAGTAGGCTTTGCTGATTATACATACGCAGGCGATTCAAGTCTAAATGGATCTGAAACGTTTGTAAGCCTTGATGTGAAAGACTTTAGTTTTGCACATGTAATGGGCAACGATAACTATAATGACTATACTAGAATAGGATATTCTGGTTTAGAAGTTGTAGACATCGCTTACGGCATGAGTGATGGTGTTGGAGACAACATAGAAATAAGTAAAACTTTTGATCTACCAGTTGGTGGATTAACAGGTAAAGTTTCTTATGTTGACTTTACTGCTGATGATGGCAGTTTACTCTCTGATGAGGATTCTTTTATCTTCTCAGTGTGGAAAACACTATAAAGTAGAAATACTTTGAAATATACCCCAAAGCGAAAGCAGAGGGGTATTTTTTTGGCTATGCGTTCATAATAACATATTTTATCTTTCTTGATAAATAGTTATTATATTGTTTACAGTAGGGATTATTTAAAAATGTCAAAACGCACAGTTATAGCAGCAGATGAAGAGTTACTGGTTCTAGGTAAACTTACCGTTACAGGTAATGTTACCCAAGTAGAATCAACACAATTAGTTAACAGGTTAGAATCAGACGAACTTGTTGTAAATGCTGACGGCGACGATGTAGCATCAAAACTTATTTTAAAAAGTAACACAACGGAAGCATCTATACAGTACGATCACAGCAGTGGTAAAATCTCAATCGACAAAGATATTCTTTTCACTGGAGCAAGTCCTTCCTTAACAACAGACATCGTGGGTGATGTAACTGGTGATGTTACAGGTACCGTTAGTAGTATTAGTAATCATAGTACAACAAATTTATCAGAAGGTTCAAATTTATACTACACTGATGCTAGAGCAAGAGCGGCAATTAGTGTAACTGATACAGGCGGTGACGGAAGTTTAAGTTATGCAAATGGTGTAATTACATACACCGGTCCTAGTTTAGCAGAAGTACAAGCAAGAATAGATAATTCAGCAGATAATGTTAGAGCTCATTTCAGTGGTAGCACAGGAATTACTTTAAGCAGTGGTGCAATAAGCATTACTAACAGTGGTGTTAGTGCAAACAGTTATGGTAGTGCTACAGCAATACCTACATTTACTGTAAATGCTCAAGGACAAATAACAACAGCAGCAAATCAAAACATATCAATACCGCACTCACAAGTTAATGATTTCCAAAGTGCAGTAGAATCGGATATAGAAAATTATTTAAGTGTAACTGATACAGGAGGCGACGGAAGCCTATCATATAGCAATGGCGTATTTACTTACACAGGACCAAGTGCAGTAGAAGTAAGAGCCCACTTTAGTGTAGTAGATGCAGGTGGTGATGGTTCATTAGTTTATAACAGCGGACTTGGTACATTTACATACACCGGTCCAAGTGCAAGTGAAGTAAGAGCTCACTTTAGTGCAGGTAACGGTGTTACTTACAACAGCAGTACTGGTGTTTACGAAGCAGTCGAAAGTCAAATACAGCACGATAGTTTAGACGGCTTTGTTGCAGACGAACATATTGCTCACAGTGGAGTTACACTAACAGCAGGATCAGGTTTAACAGGTGGTGGTGACATTACTACTAGTAGAACATTTAATGTTATCGGTGGCGATGGTATTACTGCAAATGCAAATGATATACAAGTTGATAACACAGTTGTTAGAACAAGTGGCACACAAACTATTGCAGGTGCAAAAACATTTAGTAGTGCTGTAACACTTCCTAGTCAAACAAGTATTAAGCCTACTAACAGTGGCGGAAGTTATGTTGCTGGTACAGGTGGCAACAACATAGCGGCTACTACAGAATATGTAGAAGCAGCAATTACAAGTTTAGTAGACGGAGCAGATGGCTCACTTGATACATTAAACGAATTAGCAACAGCATTAGGTAATGCAGACAATGTTGGTGCAGTAGTAACAAACAATACTGCCAACATATCAACACTACAAGGCAGAACATTAACAGCAGGAACAGGTCTCAACGGAGGCGGCAACTTAACTGCTGATAGAACATTCTCAACTGATGATACTTACATTAAAAACTTGTTTAGTGCATCAGACATCGGTGGCGATGGATCATTTGCTTATAGCAATGGAGTATTTACATACAACGGACCAAGCCTGTCAGAAGTACAAGCAAGGATAGATAATTCAGCAGATAATGTTAGAGCTCACTTTAGTGGCGGAACAGGTATCGGAATTAATGCTGGAGTGATTACTACAACAGATTCAGATATAGTACACGACAATTTAAGTGGATTTGTAGCAGATGAACATGTTGCTCACTCAGGTGTAACACTAACAGCAGGTGCTGGTTTAACCGGCGGCGGAGATATTACCGCTAGTAGAACATTTAATGTTGTTGGCGGTGACGGTATTACTGCTAATGCAAATGACATAGAAGTCGATAACACAGTTGTAAGAACATCGGGCGATCAAAACATTTCCGATAGAACATCATTTACTGGAGAATTAGTAACACCAAGCAGTTCATCAACAGTATCGGGTGCAATATATCATGATAGTACTCTTGCTAAAGCATACATTTATGTAGACGGACAAGCAAGAGAAATTACTCCAGCAGTTGATGTTGGAGCATTAGAAGATGTAGGTAATACAGGTACAAACATTTACGCAGGTGACAGAGTTGACGGTGCAACAACATACGCAGGTATTAGAAGTATAGACGGTGGCACATATACTAATGCAACGGAATCAGGAAATGTAATCACAATAGATGGTGACATTAGTGCAATCCGTGGAGCATTTAGTGCTATAGATAATGCAGGTGACGGAACATTTAGTTACAATAGTTCAACAGGGCAGTTTAGTTACTCAGGCGTATCGCAAAGTCAAATTAGATCAGAGTTTAGTGCAAGTGGTACTGAACTAAGTTATAACAGCAGTACTGGTGCATTTACATCTACAGCAGATAATTATAATGCTTGGAAATTTGTAACACCTACAACAGGAAATGTAGTTGTCGAAAGTGGTGACTTGGTAACATTTGCTGCAGGTGCAGGTATTGCAATTAGTAACTCAGGTACAACAATTTCAATTGCTAACACAAATGCAGCTGACATTACAGCAGTTGGTGCAGGTGACGGCTTAACAGGTGGTGGCACAGCAGGTGCAGTTACATTAAATGTTGTTGGAGGCACAGGTATTACTGCTAGTGCAAATGATATCTCTATTGATTCAACAGTTGCTACATTAACAGGTACGCAAACATTTACAAATAAAACACTTACAAGTGCTGTTCTAGACACTGGAGTAAGTGGTAGTGCTATTAAAGACGAAGACAACATGGTGTCTGCTAGTGCAACACACTTAGCAACACAACAAAGTATTAAAGCATACGTTGATTCATCTGTTCTCGGTGTTATAGGCGGTTCACTAGATTTAAGTTCTAAAGATACAGACGATTTATCAGAAGGTAGTTCAAATCAGTATTATACAGATCAAAGAGCAAGAGAGGCAGTAAGTGCAACACTCGGTACAGCAGGTTATACTGAAAGCACAGGTGTGTTTAGCATACCAAGTACCACAGCACATATTTCAGAAGGCAGTAACCTTTATTATACAGATGCAAGAGTAGACGCTAGAATAACAGCAGCCGACACAGATGATTTATCAGAAGGTTCAAGTAACCTTTATTATACAAATGCTAGAGCAGATGCCAGGATAGCGGCAGCTGATACAGATGATTTATCAGAAGGTTCAAGTAACTTATACTTTACAAACGCAAGAGCCAGAAGTGCTTTAAGTGGTGGAACTGGTATTACATACGACAATAGCACAGGTGCTATTAGTTTAACAGATACTGGTTATGTAACAGGTGTTACAGCAGGCACTGGTTTAAGTGGAGGCGGTACATCAGGTACAGTTTCACTAGCAGTTAGCGGATTAACAACTTCTCATTTTGCAGGAAGTACATTACAACTAAGCTCAGAAAGTTTTGCAAACAACGATACATCATTAATGACCTCAGCGGCCATTGAAGATAAAATTTTAAGTTATGGTTATTCAACAACAGTTGGTGATATTACAGCCGTAACAGCAGGCTCAGGTCTAACAGGTGGTGCTACTAGTGGAGGCGCAACATTAAATGTAGGCGCAGGTTCATATATAACTGTAGCGGCAGATACTGTTTCAGTTGATGCTACATCGGCCAATACAGGAAGTAAAGTAGTTGCTAGAGATAGCTCGGGTAACTTTAGTGCAGGTGTTATTACAGCAACAGCAACTTCAGCAAGATACGCTGACTTGGCTGAGAATTATGTAGCAGATGCAAATTATGATCCAGGTACTGTATTAATAATTGGCGGTGAACACGAAGTAAGTACTACAGAAGACCCAGGTAGTTACAAAGCAGTTGGCGTTGTAAGTACAAACCCAGCACATTTAATGAATTCACATTGCGAAGGCGAACATGTAGTTGCAGTAGCATTGCGTGGAAGAATACCTTGTAAAGTTACAGGTAATGTAAACAAAGGTGATGTGTTAATTACAAGTAACTTACCAGGACATGCAATGGTTGCAGCTAATCCTCAAACACTAAGTCCTTTACAGATAATCGGTAGAGCATTAGAAACAAAAACTGATGCACAACCTGGTGTTATCGAAATATTAGTATAAACCCTAAGATACTTTCCAAAAAGATAAATACATACAACGGACTAGACAGTGCAATTGCACTGACAGTGTGTATTTACACACTCTGAACTAACCGGGGAAATAAATGGCAATTTTTGGAAATTTCAAAGGTACCACTACATCTGAATTCAAGATCGGAAAGAAAGACAGTGGTAGCAAAATATCAACAGGTACAAGACCGTCTGCTGATATATCAAACGGTGACTTATTCTTTGACTCTGCTAACGCAACGTTAGATATCTACGAAACAAGTTGGAAGAATATAGGTGAAACTTTAACTGAATTAAATGTTGATGACGGTACTTTATTTGTTGACAGCACAAACGATACAGTTAGCATAGGTTCAACAGCATCTAATGAAAGATTATTTGTTAACGGTAATTTAAGATTAGGAACAAATCCAAGCCTTCAGTTCTCTGGTTCAGCACTAGATTTAAGACATTCAAACGGTACAGCAACTCAAGTACGCATAAGAGATAACAGCAGTAGTAGTGATCCTATATTTAAAGTATATGACGCAGACAACACTAACGAAGTCTTTAAGGTACAAGGTAGTGCAACCACAATCAATAATGCATACTCACTTCCAACAGCAGATGGCTCAGCAGGTCAAGTAGTTGTTACAGATGGAAGTGGAGCACTTTCGTTCACAACAGTTAGTGCAAACCCAGAAGGTGGAAACACTGATATACAGTTTAACGACAGTGGTTCTTTCGGAGGCAACGATGCATTAACATACGATAAAAGTTCAAGTACATTAAAAACTGGTGTCGTACAAGGCGTATTATTTGAACCTATTTCAGATTACGGCTCTGTAGCAGATACAGCAAATATGATAATCAGTTTTGGTACAGTAGAGGAGTCAGCAACAGTTGGCGACTTTGAGTACATCAAGGATACATTTGGTCCAACAAGTGATTCTTATGTAGTAGCAAATTTACCAGACGCATCGGTAGCAGGTCAAATGATTTATGTAAGCGATGAGACTGGTGGAGCAGTTATGGCATTTAGCGATGGCAGTAACTGGAGAAGAATCACAGACAGAGCAATAGTAAGTTAAACATAATAGCAATAGGACACACACATGCCAAGAGTTAAAAAAGACACACAACCAGTAGTAAAGAAAAAGGTAGAAAAGGTAGAGAAAAAACAAGAAACGCAGCCAATAGGAACCGCAAGAAAAAAGAAGGAACCTACTACAGCAGATGCGTTAGCAGAATTTAAAGCAGAATTAAAGAAAGAGTTATATAAAGAAATTAGAGAACAAGTAATTGCAGAAAACAAAAGACTTGATCACATTGAAAAAACAAAGGACAAAGTGGAAGCAACACTAAGCAAAACGGAATTAGTACTTGCAGGGCCTGAAACATTTAGATTCAGTGGCACTAAAGATGGCCTTAATGTTACTAAAGGTGAACTTGTAATGCAGAGCTTTAACAAAGGCGGAGCACTTGGAATAGGAACACAGTCACCAAAAGCAATTGGGCCAGGTAGTGTTCATATTAGATCTAATTATAACAGTGAAGCATCTTTGCCAGTTGACGGTAAAGGAACTGTAAGAGGTTTGCTAATTGAAAGTGATGCTGATGATAGCAATGCATTTTTATTTAGAGGCGTTAGTAGAAAAAATAGACAGGGAATAAATTTAACTGGAGCAGGCGATTTGTCATTAGGACTTATGCACGACGATACACAAAGTAGATTGAATGTGTATCAGCCTAATAATAACAGAAATGTATTCCACGGTTATGCACCTAGTAGATTCTTTCATGGTAACATGATAGATATCGAAACGCAGGCAACCAATAATAAATCATACAATTTTATTGAAGCAAAGAATCAAAGTATGGAAAACGGCGATCCTTATGCACAAAAAGTATTTACAGTAGACGGCACAGGAGCAGTATTTAGCGACGGTGCAGTACACAGTAACAATTCAGGTTATGCAGAAATGTTTGAGTGGGGAGACGGTAATCCTCGCAGAGAAGATAGAACCGGATTTGTAGTTGCACTTAGCCCTAAAGGCAAATTAGTAACTGCAGGTGAAGGTGACGACATTGTTGGGGTGGTTTCTAAAAACCCAGCAGTGATCGGCGGAGCAGGCTGGAATTACTGGCAAGACAAATATTACGCTGATGAGCGTGGGAATAAAAAAGAGCTTGGAGTACACATAATGGAATGGGAAAACAGAGACCATACTATTGAGAGTCATTTCAACTCTACACTACCTAGAAATTTTCTGCAACCAGAAAATACAGTAGTGTATGAAACTCACACAAACGGCGAAGATATGTACACAGGACACGAAACGCCAGAATTCGAAAGACAACAGGAATATAAAAGTAGGACAGTACGCAACGAGTGGGCACCAGTGATAACACACGGATGTGCAATTGTGTGTAAGGGACAAGTAACAGGCGAGTCATGGATCAAGTTGGCTGATATCTCAGATGACTTAGAAAGGTGGCTAATTAAGTAATAATGATAAATAGTGTTAAATAAAAATCATTTTCTAACAAAGATTTAGGGGAATATAAAATGGCAACAGCTATTCAGTTTAGACGCGGTACGACCGCACAACACAGCTCATTTACAGGCTTAGTAGGTGAAATCACGGTCGATACCGATTTGGATACAATTCGTGTCCACGACGGGTCTACTGCTGGTGGCACACGATTAGCAAAGTACGATGAGGTAGTAGCTGCGGCAACAGGTGATATTACATCGGTTGTAGCAGGCTCAGGTTTAACAGGTGGAGCAGCAGATGGTGCAGCAACACTTGCAATAGACTACGAAGACTTAGAAGGTAATTTGATACCTAGTGTCAGCAATACATACTCATTAGGTAGTGCTTCCAAAGTATGGAAAGATGTATATGTTGGTCCAGGATCACTTTACGTTAACGGACAAAAAGTACTTGAAGATAATTCAGGAACAATTCAATTTAGTGCAGACAATAACCAGAACATTAGTATTTTAACTACTGGCTCCGGTGACTTGGAAATGACATCAGGTGGTTCAATCCAGCTCAAGTCAGATGTTGTACTTACAGCAGCTAAAACAATCAGTTCAACAGGCGGTGTTAAGTTTGGTTCAAACATTAACATGAACAGTAGCAACATTAATAATGTTGATGATCCAGTTGAAGCACAAGACGCAGCTACTAAAGCATACGTTGATGCAGTTGATAGTGACGCAGTAGCAGAAGGTAGTTCAAATCAGTATTATACAGATGCAAGAGCTAGAGCAGCTGTCAGCGTAACAGACTCAGGTGGTGATGGTTCATTAGCATATAACAGTTCAACTGGTGTACTTACATTTACAGGGCCAAGTGCTACTGAAGTAAGAGCTCACCTTAGTGTAACTGACGCAGGTGGTGATGGTTCATTAGCATATAACAACAGCACAGGTGTACTTACATTTACAGGTGTTAGTGCAGCAGAAACTGAAGCAAGAATTGACGCTCACTTAGTAGGCGGCGATGGTATTGATTACAGTGCAGGAACAGTAGATGTTGATACAACAGTAGTAAGAACAAGTGGTGCTCAAACAGTAGCAGGTGCTAAGACATACAGTGACGATGCAGTGTTTAACGGTAACGTTACAATTAGTGGTACACAAACTATTGTTAATTCACAAATTACTGCATTAGCAGATAGCGTTATTGAATTAAACAGAGACGCAAGTGGTGCTCCAAGTGAAGATGCAGGTTTAACTGTAAACAGAGGTTCAAGTGCAGATGTAAGTCTTATATGGGACGAAAGTGAAGGCCAATGGCAGTTTACAAATGATGGTTCTACAAACTTTAAGATTGCTACTGAAACTGACGACTTAGTTGAAGGTTCAAGTAACTTATACTTCACAAATGCAAGAGCAAGAGGTGCTGTTTCAGTATCAGACGCAGGCGGAGACGGAAGTTTAGCATATAACGGCACAACTGGTGTAATTACTTACACAGGTCCAAGTGCAAGTGAAGCAAGAGCTCATATCAGTGTAACAGATGCTGGTGGAGACGGAAGTTTAGCATACAACTCAGGAACAGGTGTTATTACTTACACAGGTCCAAGTGCTTCAGAAGTAAGAGCTCACTTTAGTGCTAGTACAGGTATTACTGTAACAGACGGTGCTATTGCAACAACTATTACTCAATACGCAGACGGTGATGCAAGAGCAGCAATTAGTGGAAGTGGTGACTTAGCATACAACAGTTCAACTGGTGTAATGAGTTTTACTGAAAGAACAGATGGCGAAGTTAGAGCTTTAATTAGTGCAAGTGGTGACATTTCATACAACAGTACAACTGGTGTAATTAGTTTCACTAACGATGCAGGTGACATTGAAGCAGTAACAGCAGGTAATGGTTTAACAGGTGGCGGCACTAGTGGTGCAGTTACATTGAATGTTGTAGGCGGAAATGGTATTACTGTAGCAGCAGACAGCGTTTCGATTACTGATTCATATGTTAATACATTAGCAGATGCTAGAGTACAAGCAGCAATTGACGATGATGACTCTTTTGCAAGTGCTTCAGATAGTTTAGCACCATCACAGTTAGCAGTAAAAACTTATGTTGATGCACAAGTTGATACAAAAGATGCTTTAAGCGAACTAAGTGGCGACACTGACGATGTTTCAGAAGGTTCAAGTAACTTATATCATACAACAGCAAGAGCTAGAGCAGCAATTAGTGCAACTGGTTCACTTTCTTATAACTCAGGAACAGGTGTTATTAGTTATACACAGAGTGATACAGACGGTGTTAGTGAAGGTTCAACTAACCTTTACCATACAACTGCAAGAGCTAGAGCAGCAATTAGTGCAAGTGGTGACATTTCATACAACAGCACAACTGGTGTAATTAGTTTCACAGACTCAGATAGAAGTGATGCTACAATCAGAGGATTGTTTAGTGGCGGAACTGGTATTACATATGATGATAGCACAGGTGCTATTAGTTTAACAGATACAGGTTACATCACTGGTGTTACAGCAGGATCTGGTTTAAGTGGCGGTGCTTCAAGTGGTACAGCAACATTAAATGTAAGTGGTTTAACAACTTCTCACTTTGCAGGTAGTACACTACAAATAAGTACAGAGAGTTTTGCAAACAACGATACATCGTTAATGACTTCAGCAGCTATTGAAGACAAGATTTTAAGTTACGGTTATTCAACAACAGTTGGTGACATTACAGCAGTTACAGCAGGATCTGGTTTAACAGGTGGTGCTACAAGCGGTGGCGCAACACTAAATGTTGGTGCAGGATCTTACATTGTAGTAGCAGCAGATACAGTATCAGTTGATGCAACAAGTGCTAACACAGCAAGTAAAGTTGTAGCAAGAGACAGCTCAGGTAACTTTAGTGCTGGTACAATTAGTGCAACAGCAACTTCAGCAAGATACGCTGACTTGGCTGAGAACTATGAAGCAGATGCAGAATACGAAGCAGGCACAGTTGTTAAGTTTGGTGGCGAGAAAGAAATTACAGCAACAGACAGCGAAAGCGACAGTGCTGTAGTTGGTGTTATCTCAACAGACCCAGCTCACTTAATGAATGCAGACTGCCCAGGTATAGCATTACCAGTAGCATTAGCAGGACGAGTACCTTGTAAGGTAAGCGGTCCAGTTGCTAAAGGTGACTTACTTGTTTCAGCACAAGGCGGCATGGCTAAAGCAGACAATGCAGCACAAGCAGGACATATCATTGGTAAAGCAATTAGTGCAAACGAAGACGGCGAAGGCGTTATCGAAGTACTAGTTAACATGATGTAAACCAATACTTAGGTATTATAAAAAGCACTCTTCGGAGTGCTTTTTTTATGGCTCCAAAGTCATAAATACTGTTATAGGTAGGTAGGCTTCCTATAACGAGTGATACACATATACAGTAAACACCGTAAAGAACACATTATAAAACGGCGGAGTAATCAATGACCGAGATTTTTCAATTAATAGGCGATGTTGGCGCACCGATTGCTGGAAGTATTGTAATGGGTTTCTTTATATTTTTAGTTATAAAACAAATACTCCAAGGTGTTGTTGAGCAAGTTAAAACTTTAACTATTTTTTGTAAAAGTTTAGAAAATAGAGCTACAACAATGTCAAACGAAATGATTAAGATTGATATGTTAGTTAGTAGTGCCTTAGAGTTAAGACCAGATATAGAACGTATTGCTAGAGCTGAAAACTTCATTGAAGAAGGCAAAATTGATGTAAGGAGAGACTAGTTTGCGATATCTAGAATATGAGCTAGAAACTACAGAGGAAGGATTGAAATTAGACAAGGAATTATCATTAGAGCAAATAGGATTTAAAGCAGGTGATACATTTATTGTAACAGAAGACAAACACGGCACAATTGTGTTTAAGAAATTTGATATAGACAGATTTGAACACATTGAGGCAACACTAGTAGAAGAAGAAGAATAAAATGGAAGAAATAGTCAACGCTATTAACGATTACGGGTTTCCTGTAGTGATGGCAGTTGGCCTCGGATATTTTGTGTATTTTATCTGGAAGTTCATAGGAGAAGAAATTGATCCTGCTCTAGAAGAAATGCACATGGCTTTAATTAAAGTTATTGACAAAACTCGTATGCTTGATCAAGATTTAATTAGATTACAGCAAAAAGTAAATGTTGTTTTAGAATATAAAGCCAAAGAACAAATTATAAAGGATGCACAAACAGAAGAACAGTTAAAGACAAACAGGAAGGAATAGACTATGATAGACAAGAAACTTAACGAAATGAGACCAAAGGATACGCCTTTATTAGTACTAGGCTACATTTTATTAGGCATGCTATTATTACTACCAAGTACAGCAACCGCTGACCAATTGGTTCACAAATTTAAATCACCAAGTTTTAATGGTATAGGTACTGGAGCACATTACCTAACTATTGAAAACCAAGAAAAAAGTCGTAGAGATAAAATCAAAGACGACATCGAGTCTGCACTAAGACAAGCAGAACGAGAAGATGCTAACAGCACAATAAACAAATTCATAAGAAATTTAGAGTCTAGAATATACGCACAAATATCAAAAGGATTGGTAGACAGTATGTTCTGTGACCCAGCAACAGTTATTACATGTACAAACTCAGATGCAGGCGAATTTACGATTGAAGGTAATTCAGTGTCTTACTTAAGAACTTATACAGAAGATGGAATGGAAGTAATTAGACTTACCATTGTTGCTCCAGATGGCAGTATCACTGAAATTGAAATACCGATCGGAATCGGAAGTATAGGCGGCTAATGTTTAAGAATATAGCAATTGCATTTATGTGTGTAGGCTTGTTCTCAGGTTGTGCAAGTATGGCACTGCCTGGCGATTCGAACTGTAACACTGGCTTTTTAGAATGTATAGAAGAGCCTAGAGAAGTACAACTACCAACATATAAAAAATTACGACAACTGCCACCAGCGGCAACAAGACCGATTGTAGCAGTATACAAGTTTGACGACTTAACAGGACAAAGATTGAGTACAGATGGGGCGGCTAGTTTTAGTACCGCAGTTACCCAAGGTGCAAAATCTTTATTAATAGACGCACTCAAAGCAGCAGGCGCTGATTCAGATCCTAAAGGAACCTGGTTCAGAGTAGTTGAAAGAGGGTTGGGTCTAGATAATCTTGTGAGAGAAAGACAGATAATCCGTAGCACACGTGATAGTTATGCTACGGCTGAAACTCCTCCACAGGATGTACAACCATTATTATTTGCGGGAGTGATATTAGAAGGCGGCGTCATAGGCTACGACTCTAATATTGAGACCGGTGGAAATGGTGCTCGTTACCTAGGAATAGGCACAACTAATCAATATAGAAGAGACAGCGTTGTAGTTTCTCTTAGAGCAGTTAGTGTACTTACTGGGGAAGTGATCATAAATGTACAGACATACAAAACTATTCTCAGTGTTGGCATGGGTGGTGATGTATTCAAGTTTCTTGACATGGATACAAAGTTACTCGAACTTGAGAGTGGTATGACAGAGAATGAAAGTGTAACATGGGCGGTCAGGTCAGCGATAGAAGCCGCAGTGTATGCTCTCATCGAACAAGGAGACGAAAGAGGTTTCTGGAAAATAAATTATCCGTTAGAATCGGATGACATCACACTAGGTACAGTCGACGGTACTGACACAGAAGAATTGAAAACTAACCCCTCTAACGACAAAAAGTCAGCGGAGGATAATGAGAATGATTAATCATATATGGAGAATATAATGAAGACTTTTACACGCAAAATGATTGCAGGTGTCTTCGCTACGATTTGCTTCTTATCAATGAACTTAGCTAGTGCAGATAACGAAGTTTTAATCGAACAAGTTGGTGATAACTTAACCTTAACTATCTTACAGGCTGGTTACGGTAACAGTTTATCCGGGAATACAAGTCAAAGTGCGGACTTAACACTTACAGGTGCATCGTTAATTGTAGACTTAATACAAGACGGTAACTTGAACGAGATGTTTGGTTCATGGATTGCTGACGGAGACGGCACAGCAGTTCTTGACTTTTACTTCCAAGGCGATAGTAATATTTGGGATATGAACATGGGTGCTTCAGGTAGTGCTGATTATAACGATATCTTATCAAACGTAGTAGGTTCTACGAACTTATTTGATATAGATATTGGTGGTAACGCAGCTGCTGAAAGCAACAACATGGATCTAATTATACTAGGTGACAGGAATGACTTTTCAACTAGTTTTACTAACAGCAAAGTATGGGCTGCAGGTTCTGGCAATAATGCCACCGGCACACAGACTTTATCAGGTATAGTAATAGATTCAAGTAACAATGTTTGGAACTTTGATATTACAGGTGACGACAATGCATTCGCAACAAAGCAGGCTAGTAATGACGGTAACAGCATGATTGTAGAATACGAAGGCTCTGATGGAGACTTCCAACTGATACAAAATATGACTGCTACATGCACACCAGCATGTGCAGGAGTTATCAATTTAGAAATTGATAGTGAAAATGCATCGGTTAGCGTTGTTCAGCAAGATTAAGTGGCTTTTGCTACTTAGTTGCGTTGCAACAAGTTCAATAAGTGCCGCTGAGAATATTGGCGGCATATTTGAACAATCTGGTTCAGTAGGTAAGATTTCAAGAACTACAGGCGAAACATTACAAGCAGAACTAGAAACAAATATTGTTAGCATGGACGAAGTAGAAACTGCTAACGGTAGATTAAAGATTAAATTTGTAGACGATACGCAAGTTAGTCTAACAGAAAATACATACATGGAAATTAACGAGTATGTATTTGATCCAGACCCTAATAAAAGTAAAATGGCTTTAAATTTTGTGTCAGGAACAGCAAGATTTGCCACAGGTGGATTAGGACTTGTAGCAAGAGAAAATATACAAATACAAACCCCCACAGCCAGTATTGGTATTAGGGGAACAGATTTTACTACCACAGTAGATGAACTGGGTAGAAGTTTGGTAATATTATTGCCAGACGAAGATTGTACAGACAAAGTTAAATTAGAAGAAGGCTGTGCTCCGAGTGGAAGTATAACAGTTACTAATGATGGTGGTACACAAATATTAGATGAAGCATACCAAGCAGTAATGGTAAGCACATTTGAAACTATACCAACTCCACCAGTTAAGTTAGTAAACTTAAATTTAGATATGATAGACAACATGTTCATTGTATCAGAACCAAAAGAGATTACTGTAGCACAAGAAGAACAACAGGAACAATTAAAAGGAGATGCTGGGTTATTAGATTTTGATGGATTAGACCAAGATTTTTTAGACCAAGCAGTATTAGAAGAAGATACAGATCGACAATTTGAATTTTCTGAGTTAGATATAGATTATTTAAATGTAGAGTTTTTAAACGATTTACTTGAAGTTTTAAGTGACGATATAGATGCACTTGCAGAAGAAAAACTGTCAAGTGGCTCTGGAGATAAATTAATAAGCCAACAATGGGGTCGAGACCCTACTAGTCAGTTTAATAATTTTCCAGAATACGATGGTAAGGTATTTTTTCTAAGAGAAGTTAATAATAAAATAGGAATAAAATTAGCACAAGGCTCTATGGCTCAAATTATTATTAACGATTCAGATACGGGAGAAACAGTGTTTTGCTTGAACCAGTGTGAAGGCATATACATTAAAATTACACAAAATGATTAAAAATATATTAAACAAAATAACAGGAACACATTTAGGTATACTAGTTATATTAATGTTCTTTACTGCACAGGCATGCTACGGCCAAGACAACGAAATAAATATAGATCAGACAGGTGATAACCTAACAATGGATATATTACAAGCAGGGACCGGCAATACAATTAGAAAATTAGACAACGCAAATTCAGCTGCCATTCTTAATGGCGCCACAAAAACAGTAAGCCTACAACAAAGAGGCCACAATAATGTTTTAGGTATATGGAGTAGTGGTAGTAATCAAACATTAGATGCCTACACAGAAGGTGATTACAACGCAGTATTATTAGATGCCCATGGTAATTATACTGATTTAAAAGTAGATGTAATGGGTGATAACAATTATGCTTGGTTAGAATCAGGTACTAGTAATTCTAACACTGATAATGAAATACAACTTTGGCAAGAAGGCGATGACCATTATGCTTACCTTGAAGTATTTTCTGGTAGCAATAATAGCATTGATGCTTTCCAGGGTAACGGGCAGGATGACAATTATATTAGAGCTATTATGGGTTCCGGATCAGATAACAACGATCTCAGAGTATGGCAAGGCAAACATGCCGACGGCACAACAGATTCAGACGAAGTAGGAGACCACGAAGCATACTGGACTGTGACTGGAGATAATAATTCGTTAGCAAGTTATCAAACAGATACAAACAGATCAGGCGGCGGAGCAGGACATCATTTAGCAAATATTATTACTGGCGATAGTAATAGTGTAGAGCATACACAAATGGGCAAAGCAGGACACGATGGCTTTATAGAAATAGGCGGTGATAATAACACCGTAGACTTATATCAACGAGGCAACGGTGGTGTTAAATGGGCAGACATTGTGTTAGATGGTGATGGACATAGTGTTGATGTTAACCAACGAGGCAGCAATAACGCAACAGCAACCATAGATTTAACATACGGTACTGGTGCTTACACACTTGACTTAATACAAAACATGACATCATCAGCAGGCACTTACAGCATCACAGGTATATGTTTTAACACAGCAGGGTGTTCAATAACAGTGAATGGTAGCAACTAGGAATAGGATGGCACATAACAAAGAAATAGTAGAACTAGTACCATATTCGTTTAATAAGGACTTTATATTAGTTTGTTCTATAGGCTTAAACATAGGCTTTGCAATAGGATTACTTCTAATCTAAGATAACTTGCCTTTATATAAGGTAAATACTATTGTAATATGCATGCCGCATGTTACAACAAACTAAGGAGAACCTTATGAATAGACTATTCACTATTCTAGCAGGTCTCAGTTTGGTGGTATTTTTACCGTCATGTGCATCAGTTGGTGCAGTTATTGAAGGTGGTAAAGAGTTCACAACCGGCGTAGTAGATGGATCTGTTAATGCCGTTTCGACTGTAAGTCAAGCGGTTTTAAAAGATGCTTCTAGCATAGCAACTACAGCAGCGGAAGCAGCTAGTGGTGTTATAGAAACTGTAGAACAGGAAGTCGATAAACAAACTGACGAATTGCAAGAACCAAAAAAGGACTAAGCCTTTTGTCTCCACGAAAGGAGAAGAAGGCAGATAATGAGAGCGATATAAAAATGTTAATTCAACAAATCAAAAAATATTGTTCTGAAAATCCTCAGGAGTGCGAGTAAGGTGAAAGCGGCAATGATAATAGCATCGTTGTCGCTTTTATTTTTTAGTACAAATGCCCTCAGTTTAACATTAACTCAAAAACAACTTATATACGCAGGTAATTATTGTTGCTACAGTGAAGAAACAATAAACGGCGTACTATTAGAACAGTACAAAGATATGCCTAAGCATCTCACCCACCCTAAACTTGATTTAGACTTTACATTCGAACGAGCTGATAATGTGCAATGGACAATATTTTTTACATTACAATTATTAGATGTATACACAACTAAAGAGGCATTAAAATTTGACTGTGTAGAAGAATTAAATCCCTTATTAGGCAAACGACCTTCAACAGAAGAAATAATATTTCTAAAGTTAATATTACTAGGTCCTGCATTATATTCACAATGGCGTGATATTCAAAACAACGACTTATACGCACCAAATTTTATAATGGCTCATGTGATTGCAAATAACTATGATGTGCTATCCGAAGCCAGAAATAACTGCAATAGAATACGATAAATATTGATATGAAATGGTTATACAGCGGCTGGGCCGTAGCAATATCTATAGTATTACTTACAGCTCTCAAAGTTGCTGACCCAACACCAGTTCAAAGTCTGCGTTCACAGACATTCGATTACTACCAACAATTAGATGAAGTTAAACAAAGTAACGAAGTTGTAGTAATAAACATTGGCGAAAAAAGCCTACAACAGTGGGGACAATGGCCATGGCCAAGACAGAATTTTGCACAACTAATATCAGACCTGAGAAACAAGAATGCAGGAATGATAGGGCTAACAGTGATGTTTCCGGAGACGGACCGGTTTGGAGGAGATCCAGTACTTTCCAGTTGGATGAAAGACAACGGCATAGTTTTATCCCAAACCCCATCTTCCAGAGGAGTAAAGAGTACAGGTCCGCACATTGGTACAGGAACGATAGGCCCAGTACCCGCTACCAACTACTTGCTGACATGGCCGAATCTCGTAACGAATATTGAACCACTAGAAAGTGTAGCCGCAGGTATTGGAGTAGTAGCAAGTGCTCCTCAGCCTGATAACCAAACAAGAACTTACCCACTAGCGATTGGAGTAGAGGGAAAGATATATCCTAGTTTTGCTATTGAGATGTTAAGGACTTATACACAAAAACCTAGTTACATTTTAAAGACTAGTGAAATAGGAATACAAGAGTTTGCAGTACCACCCTTTGAACCAATAGTAACAACACCAAATGGTACAGCATATATACGATTTAATAACACTTTTGAAGAACACGAATATGTAGATGCGAGTGAACTGCCTAACTTAGGCGGAAAGTTCGTTATTGTGGGTGTGAGTGCAGAAGGCGTTGCCAATCCGGTACCCACACCTAGAGGCAACGTACTACCACAGCAAATACAAGCGTCTATGCTACAGAATTTTATAGACGGGAGTAACATTACCAGATCTGAATTATCGTTGCTTACAGAGCTTCTGTGTGCGTTGTTGAGCATGATATTAATTGCTTTAGCAATATATAAGTTGCCTATATGGGCAGGATTAGTAACTACAGTCACTATTATAGGCGGAATTGTATATTATAGTGTACATTCTTATACAGCAAACTTAGTTTTATTTGATGCTACTTTTCCTGCAATAAGTGCATTCTTAATCTTTACACAGGCAAGTTTTAATAACTTTTGGATACAGTTTAAACTACGAGCAGAAATACAGAAACAATTTGCTGGATATGCCTCTCCTACAGTTGTTAGAATGTTGCAAGAAAATCCAGACTTAATTAAACAAGGTATGAAAAAAGAAGTTAGTATATGCTTCTCAGATTTGCGTGGCTTCACCCCACTAGGAGAAAGTTTTGGTGATGATGTTCAAGGACTAACAAAAATAATGAATGGTTACATGGATGCCATTACACAGCCTATACTTGATGCAGACGGAATGGTTATTAAGTATATTGGCGATGCAAGTATGCACATACACAATGCACCAATGGACGACCCAGATCATCCTGCAAGTGCTGTGAACACAGGATTACTAATGCTTAGAGCAGTAGAGGAATTCAATGATAAAATTGTTAAAGAAGGTAGACCGCCAGTTGGTATGGGTGCTGGTATTAATACTGGGCTCGGTTATATTGGGGAGATGGGCTCCACTGCCAGACATTCATATGACATACTCGGAGACGCAGTTAGTACTGCCGCGAGAATAGAAAGTAAGTGTAAGGAATATGGTTGCTTGTTGTTAGTGGGAGGAGACACTTACAAGCACACACATAATAAATTCTTTTATCTTAAAGTAGATGACCTAGCAGTAAAAGGAAAGACTGTGGGCATCGAAATATACACAGTACTTGATATTAAAGTAGGCAAGTATGCAAAAGCAAGACAAATGCACGAAGATATGCACATGCAATATCGTAAACAAAACTTTGATAAAGCAATTATATTATGTGAGCAACTACACGATGCCTTTGAAGGTAAGATGAAAGGTTATTATGATATGTGGATTGAGCGTTGCGAATTTCAAAAGACTCAAACACTGCCTAAAGATTGGGACGGTGTTTTTATTGCTACTTCTAAATAATTACTCAAACATAGAACCGTCTATATCTCTAAACACACCAGCATAGTGACGGAAGTCACTAATAGTTTGTTTAGCATGAAACAGTTCAAGCGGTATATCAGTAGAGTTTTTAACTATTGGCAAATAGTATCTAGCAATAATTTTTTCTAATCGAGTTACATCTTTTCTTAGAGCATCTTCGAGAATATTTCTAAAGCCTTTGTCTGTAAGTAATTCAGTCAGCCAGACATGATAGTCGTTCTCACTACTAAAATTTCTTTTTACTTCTCGTATCTCGTAATACAATGCCCTAACAGGATTTATGCCCGGTCTATATTTGTTCATAACATGGTCAAATATAAACGATTCATGTTCCGTTGATAAATCCTTCATCACCGCCACATACTCTTTTTTCAAAGCCATACGCAAACTTGTTATACAGTTAGTTAAAGTAGTAGCATAGTTACTCTTTAAGTGATCTGCAATTAGTTTGTGTTTGGGTGTTAGTTTATCGTAGTAGGCATCAAATATTTCATCTAAATCATATGCCCCGTTCAACAGTAGGTGTGGTAAGGTTTCTGTGCGACTATAATTATCAAGTTCGCTTTGTATCCGTAGAACTTCGAAGTTTATTACCTCGCCTTTCATGTTATATATTTATCAGGAATTTACTTCTAGGATTGTGTGAATTTTTTCTGCACCTTTGTTGTTAACAAGAGTAACCTTTGCTCCTGTGTGCAACGGAGAAGGCCACCAATCAATATCAACCCAGCAGTAACCTGCACTCTCGTTATTTAATATAGGTGAAAATTCTTTGTCTACTACATATATGAAACTGTAGTAAAAAAACTTTTTATCTTTACTTTGGAATACATCGATAGGATTTAATTTTTGAAGTTCTGGAACGAACCCAATTTCTTCTTTTAACTCTCGTTGGATACAAGCATATGGCGTTTCGGCTTTGTGCATGGTGCCTCCCCAGAAACCCCATGTGTTTTTAAATCTCTTTTCAGCCTTTCTTAATTGAAAAAGACATCTTCCTGTGTCTTTAGCAAGAAATAAAACTCCTGCTGCTGTAGTCATTTATTTTCCTCTTAAAGCAACAAACGCCAAAAGGTTGCATTGTAAACACCTTCGTGACTGCTAGTCCAAGAACCATTGGACCATTTATATTGCTTATTTGTGTATGTGTTTGTTGTATATTGTAAAGTATCAATGTTACTAGCATTAAAAGATACTACCCATTTTGTACCATCATATTCTATGATATCATTTTCATTAGCCTCAATATCCCAATTAGGATATCCTGACTTTGTAAGTGTTTCTGTTATTAAATATCTTTGTCCTGTTTCTGCTGATGCTAAACTGCCATCGCTTGGGTACGATGTTCTAGGATCTAATATTTTATCTACATTATCTAATGTATCTGCTGGAAGTGTTTCTGGGTCAATATTAAATATTAATTTTGTTGGGTCAATTGTGTTATATGATACACTTCCTATAACAGCATCTAAATCATTATCGCTGTCATTAGTTAAGTTTAATTTAAGTTTAGATGTTGCTGTTAACTCGCCTTGCATCTCTATTAAGTCAGCCCAACGAACTCCGTTGTATGCACTATCTAACAATACCGCACTAGCACCGTCAATTTGTAATTTGTAATCACCTGGTGTTGTAACAATTTCAGCAGTGTCTGGTACCTGTGCAAAAAAGTCTGCTAAGTCTGAATCAAACCCTAAACTATCTATATCGTTTGTTTCGTGTAAGTCAGTTACTATTTGTTGTATAATAGTTTGCTTCTTAACTTTAGCAGGTGGACTAAGCCAAATAGGTATTGCAAAACTCATTGTTGCAACATCAATTGATTCGTCAACGCCTTGCGGTATACTTCTACTGCTCCACTGCACATCAGTTAATTCAAGTTCAAATATATTAGTCCAATCTAATGGATTATTGTTTGATTGTAACTGTATAGTAGGATTGAATAATATCATTAACTGCTCTAATATTTGCAGTTTAGTATCAGTGTTGGTTGTCCATATATCTACTTGTAATGTTAAATTATACGGTACAGGCATATATCGCTGTACAGTGTACAAGTTTCCTTGCCCTGATTCATATTGTCCTGTAGCAGTATTAAATTCTCGTTCAGCAACCTGTGAAGTTTTCACAAAGTTAGGCTCCATGATTCTATCTCTAGCAACCTGTAAACTCTGTATACTACATGCTATAAAAGGCGCACTAGCAACAACATTCTCTGAGTTATTGCGTAGTATTTGTGCAACCATTCTACTTTGATCTGCATAACGGCAAGGCACAGTATTGTAGTGTACACCATTAGATGTATTTTCTGCTACTTGAAAATGTGAAAAGACTCTGATAAGTTGTTGCAAGTATCTTTTAACTTGGCCATCGTACCAGTAATCTAAGTTTTTCTTTGCCATTATATGTTACCTTTGTTATCCAAAGTCCTTGAGCATCTTTTTGATTTCTAAAGCATGTTGCTCTTCCATGCCAATTTGACCTCTAGCATATTCTTCTAACATAATACTCGCATCAGCAACTTCATTTAATAGTTCCTTGTACTTGCTGACAGCATTCATTTCGTGTTCTAAACTTTCGGTGAGTATTTGTAATACACTGTGGTCGTGATTCTCTTCAATTTTAGAAATCTTTTGGCTTGGATGACCTTCGAATCCTGTTATAAATTCGCCTGCTTGTAATGCATGTTGTAAACTTTCATTTGCTTGTTCTTGCAAAAAAGTTACAATAGGTAATCTATATGGTCCAGTAATCATCAATGAACTGTGTGCGTATCTTACAACACCAGCCATTTCTAGTTCTACTATTTCATTTAATAATTCGCAAACTCGTTGCTCATTAAGTTCTCTCATCTCTTCCATAATGCCTTATACTTGTTCTAATCTTACCATTAGTCTTTCAGCACGGTTAGTTACCTGTTTGTGCCAACGGCTATCTCTGCCTTCTATTCCTGCTTGTTTCCAATCCTGAGCTTCTAGTGCTTTACGGAAGTTTTGAAACTTGCCTAAACGAGTACGACCCATATTGAACATCATGTTCACTAAGATCTCTTGCACTTCTCCTGGCCATTCATTGAACTGTTCTCCATATAAAGCAACACACTCACTAATTGAGGTGTCAAGGTCACGTTCAAAGCAGTCTCTAACTCTGTCTTCTGAGACAGGTGTTCCGACTTCTTGTCCAAACTCTGGATCTGATTCGAGGACCAGGTGGCCAACTCCGAAAGTTGGGTAGCCCAAATGGTCTTTATAAATTTCATAAACAACTCCTTCGTCAATTTTTAGTTGTTCAAATACTGATTCTCTGTTCATTTTCTTTCCTCTGTTAAAAATACTAAACATTAGTTATCCGTCTTAGGCTTAACTACCTGGCTTAGATTGACTTTTTCTCCTGTAATAGTCCCGTCTGCGTTGCTAACAAGATTTTCATTGTTAATAAAGCCTGTAAGTATTCTATTTGCAGCCGTCCACGACCCACTGCTATTTGATTTAATAAATTTCCAACGAGAACCTTGCTTTTCGAATAATCTATTAGGCACAAAGTCTGTACGCAAAAAGTAATCACCATCTGTTGTACCACTAGTTGGGAATGATTCCCCACTACCAACTATAGATGCTCCGTTTGGTGGAGTACCATCTGCAGAAGCAAAGTCAATTCTAGGTTTGCCTTTTGCATTTTCATCTACATATAAATGTGCTGTATCGTTCTGCTGAGGATTATACGGTACATCTTTTTCAGCTGCTTCAGTGATTGCTTCACTAATTGCAATTTCGTCAGCATAAGTGCTAATAAGATTTCTAAGATCGCCTTCTTCCTCGCCGGTACCAAGAATATCTCTGTATTCTTGTGAGTCTGTAATAGGACCTAGTTTAACTCTCCATAAATGAGGCCACCAACGAGGATCAAAACCTTCTGCTGGTCTACTAGCATCCGTTACTACATAAAATCTGTTTATGGCTTCGTCACTACCTAATAATAAGTCGTCTCGTAAGTGAGGTAATTCGATTACATCACCAGCCATTAATTTTCTACCTACTGTTTCAACCATACTTTCTATATGGAAATTCATAAACAGGGTATCGTTTGCCAAAAACATTCCGAATTGTGTTAAATCAAATCCGTCATTGTCGCCTATGTTGTATTGTCCACGCAACTCGTATATGTTTTTATCGTATCGTCTATCTCTATTTTCTAAGAATAGCAAGTCTTGTATAAAAACTTCAGTGTTACTGCCGTCAGTTCCAGGCCTTGTAGGGTCTTTTGTGTCTGCAATAGCCTGTGTACCTAAATATTTGTGCAAATGCACACCGGTCCCACCCGCGTGGAGGTGTTCACCAACGACTCGATCAATAAAATCGAAATCGTTTGTCTTTGTTGGATTCCATAAACTCAATCTTGGCATAACACTATTTATCAAGATCTAAAACGCTATCTGCTAAATAGTTACTATCAAATGAGGACACACAATTGAGAATTTTTATTACAGGGCATGATGGGTTTATTGGCTCACATATGGTGCCATTGCTACAAGATAAGCACGAAATCTGTGCGTTAGGTTGCGATCTCAGAGAACACGAAAATGTAAAAGAAGAATTACGCAGATTTGACCCAGAAATAATAGTACACTTAGCCGCTAGAACAGAAGTAGAGAAAAGTTTTACAGAACAAATAGAATTTAGTGATATTAATTATGTTGGTACAGTAAATTTAATTGAAGCATGTAGAGAACTTAAAAACTTAAAGAATTTTGTGTTTGCTAGTACAATGGAAGTGTATGGCTGGCAACCTATTAGTGATTTAATCAGAGCTGGACAAGAAAACTATGTGATAGCATTTGACGAAGATACACAACCAAATCCGAATGCTCCGTATGCAGTTGCCAAGTATGCTTGTGAAAAGTATTTAGAATATGCACATAGAAGTTATGGCTTACCGTTTACTGCTATTAGGCAAACTAATGCGTATGGTAGAAAAGATAACGACTTCTTTGTAACAGAACAAATTATTAATCAAATGATTAATAACCATGAAAAGATTCAATTAGGTTATGCAGAGCCTTACAGAAACTTTATTTACATTGATGATTTACTTCAGGCATGGAAATGTGTTATTGAGAACCCAGACAAATGTGCAGGAGAAATATTTTGCATAGGACCAGACAATGCAATTAAAATTAAGGACTATGCAAACATGATTGCACATAAGTTAGGATGGAATGGCGAAATAGAATGGAATTACAAGCCACATAGACCTGGTGAAATATTTTTACTTAACAGTACTAATCGTAAAATTACAAAAATGCTAGGATGGGAACCAAAAGTAGATTTACACGAAGGCTTAGAAAGAACAATCGAGTGGTGGGTAACACACCAAGATCCTAAGTAAAATGAAAACCGTAGGACTAATACAGCCTAATTTTCAGACAGGACCAAAACATCTGAACAGTTGGTACTTGCCGTACACTTTAGGATGCCTGTGGAGTTATGTAAATCAATATAAAGATATACAAGATAACTTTAAAATACACAGTTGGATTTTTCAAAGACCTTTAATAGGCGATGCAGTTGAACAACTTGTTGATTGTGATGTAATATTTTGCAGTATGTATATGTGGAATATTAATTACTGTTACAAACTGTTAAGAACACTCAAAAGAGTTAACCCAGATATTATCATTGTAGCAGGTGGACCTGAAATACCATGGCGAGATAAAAACTTCTTTGACAAACACCCATATATAGATTCTATAGCAATTAACGAAGGCGAACAAGCCGCTCTTGCAGTGATGCGAAACATTATTGCTGGAGAAGACTTGCCAAAAACATTACAGTTTGAAAGAATAAAAGAACTAGACAAATTACCAAGTCCATATTTAACAGGAGTGTTTGATAGTTTAATAGAAGCAAACCCAGATATAGAATGGGTGCCTACGATAGAAACAGACAGAGGTTGCCCATTCAAGTGTACTTACTGTGACTGGGGTAGTGCAACAGCAAGTAAAATGCATAAGTTTCACATGCAACGAATACATGATGAGATTAACTGGTGTGCTGATAACAAGATGCCTTATTTTAATTTTACTGCAAGTAACTTTGGTGCATTCAAACGAGATTTAGAAATAGCAGACTACATGATAGAAGCAAAACAACGAACAGGTATCCCAGAAGTTCTTAGTGCTAGTTATGCAAAAAACAATATAGATGCAGTTTACCAAATTGGTAGAAAGTTATTAGACGCTAATATTCAAAATGCACCAGCTGCAAGTTTTCAGTCAACAACACCCGAAGTGTTAAAGAATGTTAAACGAGACAACATGAAAATTAACAGTGTTGCAGTAGTAACACAAAAAGCAAAAGAATATAATTTGCCAATTATGACAGAACTTATCATGGGTATGCCAGGCGAAACATACAGCAGTTGGTTAAAAGTTATCGATACAATGTTTGAAAACAATGTTATTAACATGGATATTTTTTATTTACAGTTGATTGAAAATGCCCCTATGAATGTAGAAGACAAAGAAACTTTTGGAATGGAAACATTTAGAGCATACGATTATTTTTATGAAACTACTAGTGATGTAGAACAAGAAATTAACAACGGAACAGCAGAGTCAATTAACATTATTAGTAGTTCTAGCACATTAACAAAAGAAGAAATGTACGATCTAAGTAAGTACTCTTGGTTTGTTGTGGGTATGCATAGTTACGGTGTAACTACACTTATCGCAGACTATATGTATCGTAAAGCAAACATACAATACAGCGAATTCTATGCATCACTAATGGAGTATGTACAAACTGATCCAGAGATTAGTAAATGGTTCGAACAACACAAAGAAGGATACTCGCTTTGGAAACAAACAGGATACAATTTGCATACTATTGGTGGCTACACTATCAAGGGTGGATGGAAAGGTATCAACAGTTTCATGCCTATTGCACAGTTAAATAATTATGTGCCTCGTTTAGTAGAGCTAGTAGTAGACTTTACAGATCAATATGCTAATGTGCCATATGAAGTAATCAACGACTACAAAAAATTAGCATTGCTAATGCCAAAACAATTTGATCAGTACATTACAGAACCTGTAACAGTCGAATTAACATCAGATCTTTTACAAACTTCAGCGGTAACAGTCAGTGATCGCTACAATAATTTTGCAAAAACAGCCGACGAACACATCGATTGGCTCTTCTTTGGACGCCGTAGGAACTGGCAAACGAACCTAATTTCTCCACTCAATCATAAGTAGTTCTTGACATCGATGATAACTAATGCTAAAATAGCGTTTTTAGACACGGAGACATGGGTATGGAATTTAATGAGATACTACTAGCACTTGCATTTGTAATTCTTAACAGTTACTTTTCGTTTAGAGCTGGACAACTAAACGGTAAGTTCAGCGGGATCATACAAATTGTTCAATTTCTCAAGGATAAAAATGCGTTGAAAGATAAAAATAGCATAATCGGATTTAATCAATGGCCAGCATTGGTTAAAGAAGTATATAACAATCCTTATGAAATTGAGAGTGACTAATGGCCAGACGCAAAAGTAAAGACATATATTTAATGCCAGAACCTAAGTGGCAGGAAATACATACCCTTAAAACTGACGAAGAGAAGACTAAATTGTATCGCAAGTTTGAATACTTTGTACATTACGAAGTAGCAGACAAGAAATGTGCATCTACAATCTTTACTTGGTTAGAAAAAGATAGCGGCTTAGACAAAGACCTAATCAAGAAGTTAAGAAAGGTTCCTGATGTGTGGTTTAGTTCGTTTGCTAAACACACTTACATTTGGCACAAAACAAATGGCTACATGAACCCAGATGTTAAGGAACATCTATTAAATAAAATTCCTGCATTAGAAAACAAAGCCGAAAACATCATAGAAGAGAAAGAAGCAAAGGCGGCTGATGCAAAACCCAAAGTTAGTATACAACAAAGAATGTTCGAGCAGGTGCAAGGCCTATTAGGCAATTGGGAAGGTCACATTGATGATTTAGTAACTGGTAAGTTTGATCTTAAAAAGTTTGACCCGTTTACAGAAATGAAAGTGTACGGTGGTGGCGTTGTAAAACCTAATCATGCAAAAATTATTAAAGACGATTTTGATTCAGCATATCGAGAAGCATTAGAAGTTGTAGAATGGAAAGACGAAGACATTAAAGAAGCATACAACTTCATGGACAAGAAAATGCGTAAAGACTTCTTGGCCATTTATGAAAAAATTAATGCGGCTTGTGATGCATTTATCTTAACAGGCAAAGCAAACAGAAAGACTCGTAAGCCTAAAGCAGTAAGTAAAGAAAAAGTTGTAAGCAAATTGAAGTTCCAGATTAATGACAGTGGATTAGGTATTGCAAGTATTAATCCAACTGAAGTCATTGACGCAACAGAGATTTGGGTGTATAATACAAAAACTCGTAAAGTAGGCATGTATGTAGTAGATGATCTAAAAGGCGGCATGACTGTTAAAGGAACAACACTACAAGATTTTCATCCTACTAAGAGTGTACAAAAAACATTGCGTAAACCAGCAGAACAAATTAAAAACTGGACTGGAAATGCAAAGACTAAGTTTAGTAAGGCGTTTAAGGACCTTACGACAACGGATACTAAGATGAACGGGCGTTTTAATGACACAACTATCATATTAAAAGCCTTTTAGTAGATAAATAGTGTTATGGCGATTAATAAAATAGGTTACGAAAACAGAGAGCAACTTATTAGCGAAATCAAACTGCGTTTAGCAGATGGTATTGTTGATGTAGAACTCGATAGAGAACATTACGATGTTGCTATCAACAAGGCACTTGCTAAGTATAGACAACTTAGTTCTGGTGCAGTTGAAGAAAGTATGATCTTTATTACTACTCAAGAAAATGTAACTGAATATGTTTTACCAGACGAAGTAATGGAAGTTAGAAGACTTTATCGTAGAGGTATTGGTACTAACAGTGGCGGCGTAAACTTTGATCCTTTTGATGTTGCATTCAACAACATGTACATGATGCAGGCAGGACAAATAGGCGGCCTAGCAGTTTATGATGCGTTCTCACAATACAAAGAAACAGTAGGGCGTATATTTGGTAGTGAATATAACTTTATTTGGAATCGCAACAGCAAAGTATTACAGATTTTAAGAAATGTTAGACATAACGAAGAAGTAGCAGTAGGTGTATATAACTTTATACCAGAAATGATACTGTTAAAAGATGTCTATGCAAGTGACTGGTTAAGTGCATACGCACTAGCACAAAGTAAGTTTATGCTAGGTGAAGCAAGAAGCAAATATAGTTCAGGCTTACCAGGTGCAGGTGGTGCAATTACTCTTAACGGTGATGCACTGAAATCAGAAGCTCAAGCAGAGTTAGAGAAACTAAATGAAGCGGTTCACATGATGGAAGAAGGCAGTGACCCACTAGGATTTGTAATAGGTTAATATATGATAATAGGATTAGTTGGACTAATAGGTTCAGGCAAAGGCACAGTCGCAAACATGTTTGTAGAGCGTGGTTGCGTTGAAGATAGTTTTGCTTCTCCATTAAAAGACTTATCTGCATCAATATTTGGTTGGCCCAGAGAACTAATGGAAGGCGATACTATTGAAAGTAGAGACTTCCGTGAAACAGCAGACCTATACTGGGGTCGCAAACTAGGTATCCCAAACTTCACTCCTCGATTAGCCTTGCAATTAATAGGTACAGATGTACTCCGCACACACTTTGATTCTAACATTTGGCTACACAGTTTAGAATATCGCATACGAAGGCAACATGTAGATACACCTTGTACTGTTATTAGCGATGCAAGATTTAAAAACGAATTAGATCTTATCAAAGAAATGGGTGGAGTTGTTATTTGGGTACAACGCGGAGATTTACCTGAATGGTTCGAAACAGCAAAAACAGCACACACTAATGCAGTTAGTCACAAGATAATGAAAACCAAATATGCAGATGTACACGAAAGCGAATGGAACTGGGTAGGTCATCCAGTAGACTACATTATTACAAACAACGGCACAATTAAAGATCTAGAAAAACAAGTAGAAGACATTCGAGACTGGAACACAGGCGAATTCAAACAAACACTTAAAATAGTATAATATCCCCTAATACCTTTCAATTTCCATAAAGCCCAATAATACCTTAATTCTGATAAATAAGTGCATACGATCATTCGTATCTTAATATATTAGGAGAAAACAAAATGGCAACATTAGTATCGCCAGGCGTTAGTATTAGTGTATCAGACGAAAGTTTCTACGCACCTGCAGGTGCTGGTACTGTTCCTCTTATCGTAATTGCAACAGCACAAGATAAGACAGCACCAGATGGAACTTCGACTTCCGCTTATACTACAAAGGCAACAGCAAACAAGTTATATAATATAACTAGTCAGCGTGAATTACTACAAAACTACGGTAACCCATCATTTAAAACAAGTGGCGGAACACCAGTTCACGGAGACGAAACAAACGAATACGGTCTTGCAGCAGCTTACAGTTTCTTAGGCTTATCAAACAGAGCTTATGTACTTAGAGCAGATGTAGACTTAGGTCAATTAGAAGCAAGTGCAACTGCACCAGCAGCTAAACCAGCAGCAGACGCTATTTGGGTTGACACAGGCAGTTCAACATTCGGTATTAAAGAATATGACGGCAGCAAGTGGGTAACACAAACAGTTCTATTAGCAGGTAAAAATGATGTGTATGCAAATACTGTACCTAAAACATCGTTCTCAACTAACGGCTCTTTTGCAGCAGTTACAGTTGACAGCACAGGTGCTCAGGCTTCATTCATATCAATATATGAAAAACTAGCAGGTAACTGGTATAGTGTAGGTTCTTCTGCATGGTCAAGTGCTAAATCAAGTGCAGACTATCAGTGGGCAACTCATACAACTATTCCTTCAACTAAGTTCTCAGGTGGTGCATTATCAGCAGGTGATGTATTCTTACAAGCAACAGCACCTAACAATGGCGCAAACGTTCAAGTTAAGCAGTACGATGCAGTTTCAGGACAGTTCGTAAGCAAGGACGCTCCATTACTTAGTGAAGCATCAGACGCATATGATTATCATACAAAAGCAGGTTCTTTGAACTCAGGTGCTTTATGGTTAGATCAAGTTAACGACTCTTTCGCAAGAGTTGCATCATTTAGATTAAAAATGTGGAATGGTGAAAGCAGCTTTACATTCGGAAGTTCTTCCGCAGTAAGCGACACTGCTATACCTGATACTAAAGTTAATTCAGTAGACGAAGCATTCCAAATTAACATCAACAACTCACCAACACAAATTGATGTATTCATCACAAGTACAACAAGTGGTAATATTTCAGTTGATGATGTTGTTACTGATATTCAATCAGCACTATCTTCCGCTAATGTAACAACTACATTTGCAGACCAAGTGACAGTATCGAATAACGCAGGTGTTATAACATTTACAAGTACTAAAGGTAATGACATTAAACTTACTGAAGGTTCAAACTCAGCATGTGTTAGTTTAAGTGACTTAAACTTAAACGCAGGTACTACAAGTAACTGGAAAGTTTCTTTAGCAGCTAATACACCAAGTGCAACTGAGCCAGTAGGCGAAACAGCAAATGCTACATTATGGTATGATGCAGACATCAGCACTAACAATGTAGACTTACTAGAGCACAACGGTACTACATGGGTAAGTTTAACAACTGATTTCCAAACTAAAGCAACAGAACCAACACTACAAAGTGACGGTACTACTTCTTTAGCAAGTGGCGATGTATGGTTAGACAGCTCAGACACTGAAAACTTAAAACTTTATAAGTATGATGGTTCAAGTTGGAATCTAGTTGATCTTGGTGATCAAAGCACACCAGACGGTATCTTATTTGATGACTTTAGACAATCAGCAGCATCTTCATTAGATGCAGACGCTCCAAGTGCATCTTTATACCCACAAGGTATGTTAGGTTGGAACTACAGAGCTTCAGGTGGTAATGTTAAGCAATGGCGTAAAGGCTATGCATTAGATTCAAGTACAACTGCTGATGTTTGGGTATCATTCTCAGGTAACGCAGCAGATGGCACAGGCTTATTGTTAAGAAAGGCACAGCGTAAAGCAGTAACTAAATCTTTACAAGCAGCAATTGCATCTAACGATGACATTCGTAACGAAACAAACCGCTTTAACTTAGTAGCAGTTCCAGGATATCCTGAATTAACTGACGAAATGTTAGCATTAAGTGTTGACAGAAAAGACACAGTCTTTGCAATCGTTGACGCTCCACTTAGACTAAAAGCCGATAATACTAGCACAGCAGCATGGGCAACTAATGCTAATACAGCAGTAGAAAACGGTGAAAACGGTCTTGTAAGTGCAAGTGCTCAAGCAGGTGTTTATTACCCACATGGTTTAACTACTAACACAGATGGTACTAACATTATGGTACCAGCATCACATATGGCATTGCGTACATTCGCATACAATGACCAGGTTGCTTTCCCTTGGTTTGCACCGGCTGGTTTCCAACGTGGTTTAGTTAGTAATGCAACTTCAGTAGGATACTTAGACTCAGCAGAAGGTGAATATGTCCCAGTTTCATTGAACGAAGGACAGCGTGACGGTTTATACTTAAACAAGGTAAACCCAATTGCATCATTCCCAGGCAGAGGCATAAGTGTGTTTGGTCAAAAGACATTAAACCCATCAGCAAGTGCGTTGGATAGAGTTAATGTTTCAAGATTAGTTATCTATCTCAGAGAGCAACTTGACGATGCAGTTAAGCCGTTCTTATTTGAGCCAAACGACAGTGTTACTAGAAATAACGCAAAAGCAGTTGTTGACAGACTACTTAGTGGTTTAATACAACAGCGTGGTTTATTTGACTATGTTACAGTTTGTGACGAATCAAATAACACACCAGCGAGAATTGATAGAAACGAATTGCACATTGACGTTGCTATACAGCCAGTCAAAGCAGTTGAGTTTATATACATTCCGATTAGAATTCAAAATACTTTGGGTTCAACTGGTTAAGTTTATACTTAAACTAATTAAAAGCACTCTTCGGAGTGCTTTTTTTTGACTAAATTAAAACTCGAGTTTATGTTTTTTGTCATTATCTGATAAATAATAGCATATAAAACATTTATAGATTTTTTAGGAGAATATAAAAATGGCAAATCCAACTAAAGATAAGTTCGGAGTACCGATAGACGAGGCTAATAAAAAAGCAGGCATTTTAATGCCTAAGTTAAAGTATCGTTTCCGTGTAAACTTTTTGTCGCCTTTTGCAGGTTCACAAAATTCAACATCACTAACACAAAATGTTCAAAGTGTAACTAGACCATCTGTTAGTGTTGACGAAGTAGAAGTACACAGTTTTAACAGTAAAATTTATGTACAAGGCAAGCATACATGGCAAACAGTAGATGTTGTTATTCGTGATGATATTACTAACAGTGTTGCTAAACTTGTTGGTGCTCAAGTACAAAGACAAGTCAACCACTATCAGCAAACAACTGCTGCTTCAAGTAACGACTTTAAATTTGATACTGACATTGAAGTACTAGATGGTACTGAAATAAGCAAACCAACTGAGTTTTGGCGTTTAGAAGGATGTTTCATCCAAAACGTTACTTACGGTGATCACGACTATTCAGCAGCTGAGTCACAGATTGTTACTTTAACATTAAGATTTGATAATGCTACACACGAAGCGGGTACAAATAACGTTAACGGTAGAGCTGGTAATGAATCACCATTCACAGCCGCAGCAACAGGTTTAGTGACTACTAGCCCAGCAGGTTAAGAAGGTAACTAACTATGCCATCTTTCTTTAGGAATTGGCGTAATGCAGACAGGTTTAAACCTGATGTTACGCCACCTAGACAAAAGTTTCAAGGGTTTGTGGAATTTCACTTTAACCCTAGACTGGCAAAAGCAATGGATAATTCCGGGTCTTTTAGAACACAGATTAGTTCTCTGGTTCAAACTTGTAAAATACCAGAAATATCTTTTGCTACAACAATCAAAAGACAATACAATCATCGCAGAGTTATACAGACAGGGGTCGATTACGGCCCTTGCAGTATGACAGTCATTGACACTGTGGCTAACGAATGGCTTACTTTGTTTATGAAGTACTTTGCATTTCAATATAACGATCCTCGTAATAGAACAGGCACCGGCGATGGCACTACAAGAGATGGCGATCCTAAGCAATGGGACACTAATGCTACATCTACTATTGCTCCAGCCTCTTTTATGTCCAGTGCATGGAAGAGCAATGACGCAGGAATGGATATACACGAAGAAACACATTTTATTGATAGTATCAGAATAATTCAATACCATGGTGGTAGAGGAGTTGAATATATTTTATTTAGACCTCAAATAACCGGATTTGCCCCCGATGACCTAGATTATACTGATTCTGGCTTTAGAACATTTTCAATAGACTTTGAAATAGAAAGTATGACAGTTAACCAGAAGTTTAACTTTGATTTAGACCAGCAAGATCTAAATAGGTTCGAGCAAAATGTTGATGTATTTGATCTTGTAACAAAATTTTTAACTCAAGGAGTAGACAGAGAAACTCCTTCATATACTAGAAACAATGAATTTTTAGGTAGTCCAGAGAGTCCTAGAACAAGAAGTAAACAAGGAAAATAAATGAGCACCTCATTATATAACACATTTGGTAATGCCACTAAGTATGATATAATCGACGGAGCATTACATGCATTTCTAGATTCTGCTACTGTAAAATTTCCATTACCAGAAGCAAGTTCAGAATTACTTGCAACATTAACACAGGCATCTAACAAAACATTTGATCCTGCAAAAACTAGTATGGTTGAAAGCAAGTTACAAAAAGCAGGATTCAAAAAACCAGCAGCAAAAGCAATGACAGAAGTATTGTTAACAGTGGCTGATGCACAAGGCATAGACCCGTTAGAATATTTTGATGTTAATGAAAATTCACTTAACCTTACAGTTGATGCATACAATGCAATGAATAGTTTACGACCAATAGGAAGTCGTGTTGGTATTGCTGTTCCAACTGTAAACAGTAAAAGCAGGGTCGCAGGCCTAATTCAGCCATGAGTAAATTCGCTCAGGGTGTTTACGAAGTAGTAAACACGCCTAAGTACGCCGGCAATAAAAAACCATATTATAGAAGTAGTTGGGAACTAGCCTTTATGCGTATGTGTGACGCACACCCTAACATAAAAAAATGGGCTAGTGAAAATGTTAAGATACCATATCAAAATCCAGTAACAGGCAAATACACTAACTATGTACCAGACTTTATGATACAGTACATAGACAAAAGTGGTGCTGAACATGTTGAACTTATAGAGATCAAACCAGCAAATCAAACCACAATGGAAAATGCTAGAGGCAAAGGACAGCAGATGCAAGTTGCTGTAAACGCCGCTAAATGGACGGCTGCACAAGAATGGTGCAAACGCAAAGGCATTAGGTTCAAAGTTATAAACGAAGATCAAATATTTCGTAACAACAAACCTCGAAATCCCCGCAAACGCAAAAAGTAACGATAAATAGCATTATGCAATTAGGTAAAGCAGGAATGCAATATAGTCTTTTTGCTGGACAAGTAGCCAGCATGTTAGCCATTGTGCCCATGTTCATGTATGCAACAGCGACACAGTGGGCTATTGGTGCTACTATGTACACTGGTATAATGTTGTTTGGATTAACATTAGGTTACCATAGATATTTAAGTCACAAGATGTTTAAATGTCCTAAATGGTTTGAGCTAGTAATGTTATTCTTTGCACACATAATGATGGTAGGCCCTGCAATACTTTGGGTAGCAACTCATAGAGCACATCATAAATTTACTGATACAGAAAAAGACCCACATAGTCCTTTATTCAAAGGATACTTTTACGCACACTTCTTGCAAGTGTTTACAGAACCCAATGTTAAATGGGCAGGTAACTTATTAAGGGATAACTTATATAGGGCACAGGTTAAGTACTATTGGGAGTTTATAGCATTTTATGCACTAGTATTGTCACTAATAGATCCGTTTGCACTAATATATGCTTGGTTAGCACCGGCAGGTTTTGCTAAGTTAATAGGCAGTTTAGTGTTTTCTTATTCACACAGGAACGGCGAAGCACACAATGATTTAGTTGTAGGACTACTTACATTCGGTGAAGGCTTCCACACAATACATCATGAGAAGCAAAGAGAAACATTGTTTCATCCTCTAGACATAGGCGGTAGAACAATACAGTTGATCAAACTAGGATTTAAACAATGACAAAGAAACTAGAAGAAGAATTTAATTTACCACCTATGGACGAAGCACTAGCAAGTGAAAAAGTTCCTCAAGAAACTAAGCAAGAGATTGAGATAGTAAATAACGGCTTAACAGTTGCAGAAAAAATTAATGATGCATTTAAAGAGATTAGAGGATTAGGTGAACACGAAACTGAGATGGACGACATCTCTACTAAAGCACTAGACAGTTATGCACAGCTCATGCAATTAGGTATGAATGTAAGCGATATGGCCGCAGGTAAAATATTTGCCGAGGCTAGTAATATGTTAAAAATAGCACTCGAAGCAAAAGATACAAAAACAAAAGCAAAGTTACAACAACTAGATTTGATGCTTAAAAAAGCAAGATTAGATAAAACAAAGAATCAAAACGATGCTTCAGACGACGGTTCCGGCAATCCTACTCAAATATATGATCGTAACGAATTATTAAAAATTATGAAGGGCGAATAATTTTTGCTTCAAATTGATAAATAGTTGTAACGATTGGATTACTTAGAGAGACAATATGAAATTATTAAACGAATATATAACAGAATCCTTTAACAAGGAATACGGGTACAGAATTAAGTTTGCTGCAGATTGCGGTGCTGAACACATGGCTAAAGTTGAAAGTTGTTTAGCAAAGTATAACTTAGTTAGTGCTACTCCTTTTAAAAGAACACCTATAGAAGAAAACCCAATAGAGTTTGTGCGTTACAAAGGCGTACAATGCACTAGTGAAGTTTGTAGTTCAGATATTATCCTAAAGTACCCAGTCAATGAAAGAATTTTAGAAGTATGGTTAGCAGTTAACTTAGGTTTAGATCACAGTAGAGTATTATGCTACGGTGTTAACGACCCAAGAAGAATCGAAAGCGATATGGCTGCAGAGCGTAAAGTAAGAGATGACGGAAGAGTGGTAAACGAAGATGAAGCAGAATTAGCTCAAGAAAGTTTCGACCATTACGAAAACGAAAATGCAGAAATTGAAGACTTTGACTTATTTGGTGAAGCATACAACACTAAGTTTTTAGCAGAATTAGAAAAAATTAAAGCAGAAAAAGGTGCAGACTACTTTACTAACTATCCAACAAAATCTCAACTAATGGGCGATGATTTAAGACAAATGCACGACGACATGATGAATCAGCCTAACATGGGTCGCACAGGCGAGCAAAGTAAAGAAGTTGATGTTATTAGTCAATCAGGTGGCGGGAAAGTATAATGAACAATCATGATGAGAACAAAAAGTTATTAAATTTAATGGAAGGCATGATGCCTGGCTACCCTGGTATGGACGGGCAAGATCAAGACAGCGAAAATGTTTCTTACAGCAAAACCAAAAGAAAAGGTGATGCTTCTGTAACAGTAAGTGCTAATGCATCAAGTATGCAAGAATTACACGATGTTTTAAAACTTGCAGGTATTACATTACCTAAACAAGAAGAGCCCGAAGGCGAAGTATCAGGCGACGAAGAGCCAGAAACAGCAGTAATTATGCACCCAGATCACGATCATGAAGATGGTGAAGAGTGTGACGCATGTGCAGATGACAGCAAAGAAGACCCTGCATATACTACTGATAAGCAAACAATCATCGATAGACTCCGAGATACCCTTAAGGCCAAACTGATCCGCTGATAAATATCTGCATGTCAGATTTATATATTAACGGTGCAAGTTTCGCCGCAGGTTATAGCAAAGAAAATACAACCCATTTCCCTGGTGTTTCACCAAGTTATGCAACATATCTAAAGGATTATATCCAGCCAGAACGGTTTTGGAATCATTCTTACACAGGTAAACCACCACAATCAAGTGTCGATCAAACCATAGACTTCTGTGAACTGTACAAAGAAAAATACGGCACAACAGAAAATCTTTCAGTAGTAATTGAATTAACAGCAGTAAGATACAAGCAGTGGTCAACACTAACATCTATCAATAACGACACAATACAACCAGTATCGTATGTTGAATCTTTTGCTAAGTTAGAAGACTTAGATAGTCCTGAAAACTTTAAACTTTGGTTTTTGAAAAGACATTTAGATGAAAACCTAGATCAGCATTGCGAAGAAGTAAGTCCTGATTACATACCTGATGAAGAAATGGAAAAGTATTACGAAGAAGTAACACAAAATTATCCACCTAGAAAACATCATCACAGATCAGAAGTATTTAAACACATTGCTGAAGCAACAGATCATTTTAATCGTGGAAAACAATACTTTGTAGAAAATAATATTAATTACATATACTGGTGGGTTCCTGGCAAACATAAACAAGGAAGAATGATATTAGATAGGGTAGCACAAAATGTTGGTAAAAACTTTATACCATGCTCTCATCTTAGTGGACAGAATCTTGTACACACAGACCCGGGAGAAACCTACCGTCATCATCCTAGTAGAGAAGGCCATATGCAAATTGCAAACACTATTATGACATACGCAAAAGAAAATAATATAGAAGGTTTCGGTAATGGCTAGAGGTACAGTTGATACTGGTCTAGTTAAACAAGGTTATGCCAAAGTAGCATATACACCTGAGACTTTACGAGACTTTAAAAATTGTGCTGACCCTGAGACAGGTGCATTATACTTTATGGTTAATCATATGCGTATACAACATCCTACTAGGGGTGGCATAGATTTTGAACCATTTGATTATCAGTTAGACTTAATAGAAAACTACAACAATAATAGATTTAGTATTAACATGCTAGGCAGACAGATGGGTAAAACCACTGTAGCGGCAGGATACTTACTTTGGTTTGCTATGTTCAAACCAGACAGCACAATACTTGTAGCGGCACACAAAGCAAGTGGTGCTAGTGAAATTATGCAACGAGTTCGTTATGCATACGAGTGTGCCCCTGATCATATTAGAGCAGGTGTTACAGAATACAACAAAGGCAGTATAACATTTGATAATGGTAGTCGTATTGTAAGTACTACAACAACTGAAAATACTGGTCGTGGTATGTCCTTAACACTTATCTACTTAGACGAGTTTGCGTTTGTGCCTCCTCGTATTGCTAAAGAGTTTTGGACAGCACTATCTCCTACACTAAGTACAGGTGGTGCTTGTATTGTAACAAGTACGCCTAACAGTGACGATGATACTTTTGCACTTATTTGGGCAGAAGCAAACAAGTTGTTTGACGAGTACGGTAATGAACAAGAGGTAGGACGCAACGGATTTAAAGGTTACTTGTCAACTTGGAGTTCACACCCCGAGCGTGATGATGAATGGGCATCTGCAGAACGAGCAAGAATCGGCGAAGAAAGATTTAGACGAGAACACGAATGTGAATTTATCATATATGATGAAACACTTATTAGTCCATTACGATTAGTAGAAATGGAAGGAGTTGATCCGATTGGTAAAATGGGTGAAGCTCGTTGGTACGATAAACCTAATCCACAGCACATATATAGTTTAACATTAGACCCAAGTTCAGGCACAGGCGGCGATAATGCAGCCATACAAGTTATGAATGTATCTACTATGACGCAAGTAGGAGAATGGGCACACAATAGAACTCCAGTAGAAGGACAAATGCGAATACTAATGGAAATGTTAATGTACCTTAGTAACAGCGGATGTAAAAACTTATACTGGACAGTAGAGAACAATACTATTGGTGAAGCGGCACTTGTGGTTATTAGAGACACAGGTGAAGAAAACTTCCCTGGAGAGTTCTTACATGATCCTAAAAAAGTTGCAGGAAAGCGTGGACGCAAAGGTTTTCATACTGGACATAGAAGTAAAATGGAAGCATGTTTAAACTTTAAACGACTGCTAGAGCAGGATAGGATACATGTTAAAAGTAAAGTACTTATTAGTGAATTAAAGAATTTTGTTTCTAGAGGCAATAGTTTTAAGGCTAAACCAGGCGAAATGGACGACTTAGTTATGGCAATGATGTTACAAGTTCGTATGGTTAATTATATTAGCACATTTGAAGATGCTGTTTATAGTGTTGTTAACAGTGGTATTGTTGATAACGATTATGATGATGATGGTGACGCACCGTTGCCAGTCGGATTCCTCTAATTAGATAAATAGTATTATGAGCGTAAATATCCCAGTTATATCAGAAAAAACATTTAACATACTAAAAGGGTTTGGTTTTGGCGTGGACAGTTTTAGTGCTGACGGCAAGCAAGTTATAGACCCAACTGATGCTACACGATTTGTTGTAAGTGAACCTAATATTTTAGTTAGACTAGATTCAGCAACATCAACATTAGTACTGAATACTAGCGAAGATTTAAGTGAGCATAAAGTGAGAACAATGTTAAAGGATCTTGCTCAAGACTATTTAATGAAATTCGACTACAAGATATTTGGTAAAAAAATTAAGGCTGTAGGAGAGAAACAGGATATCGCAAAACAAGCGGAGAAAGACATGGCAGATATTAAAGAAGGATTCGACACAATGTCAGGGTCTAGCAAAACAAGTTACCAATCTTTGGACAATGTAAAGATTGTTGTTAAACATAAAAAAGCAGTTAATGAAGAAGTGCGTGGTTCAAGAAGCAGAAACATTCACAGTATCTTTATACAAAGAGGCGACGAAAGATTTAAACTACCTGAAAATAATTTAGCAATGGCTAGAGCAATGGCTCGCCATGTACAAAAAGGTGGTGAAGTTTTTGATGAACAGGCTACTAACATTGTTGAGATGGCACAAGACCTTAAGAAACTTAGAGAGTTTGTCCACTATGTTAAAACAGCAAAAATCATGAACGAAGATAATGCAGAGTATGTTCAACTAGCAGTAGAGAACATAGAAAGCATTAAAAATACATTTAAGAAATTAAGTGGTGCTAAAACATACGAATCAACAATTGAAAACTTAACTTCAACAGCAGTTGAGTTATCTGAAGATGATGATGCAGAATTAAGAGATAAGTTTACAGTATCGCATTTTGATGACAAAGTTGGTAATGTATTAGGACAACTAAAGTCTTTATCACTTAAGAAAACAGCATTTGAAAGTTATATTACAAAAGCAGTAGCAAACGAATCATTTGCCAATCTAACAGACTTGCTAAAAGAAAACGACTTAGTAGACTTTGCTACACCAGAAGCAAGACTTGGACATCAAGTTAACCAATTAAGTTTTTCTGCAAACGATACTAAACTATCTGAATACTTACAAAATGTTAGTAAGAAAATTACATCAGGTGGTCAGTTAAGCCAATTTGAGTACGGCACAATTAAGAGTTGTTTACTTGGTGCAAACACAAATACACCTACAGTTGAAAGCAAAGACTTAGGTGATGAGTACGAAAACTTCTTAGAGCAATACGATATATTATAATAAGAACCGCTGTGAAGCGTCACTTAGTGTAGAGTAAGTCCACATCACTACTAGTGATAAACAAGCAATTGACTTGTTTCATAGAGTAGAATACCATTTTAAACCCGCCTAGTGCGGGTTTTTTCATAAATAAACATGTTAAACAAAAATGTGTCAACATTTTTAAAAAAACGGTTGACTTTGTTTATCTAGGCATTTATAATAAACCCGTTATCCACAATGTTGTAGATAACACACATGGCAAACATGGCAAACATTTTAGGAGAAATATCATGGCCTCATTAGCAGAAATCCGAGCGAAGCTCTCGGCAATGGAATCGAAAGGTTCTAATCAATCGTCACAACAAAGTGACAACGCAATTTATCCACACTGGAATATCGACGAAGGAACAAGTGCAACACTTAGGTTTTTACCTGACAGTGACACTACTAACGACTTCTTTTGGGTAGAGCGTCAAATGATTCGTCTAACCTTCCCAGGTGTATTAGGCGGAGAAAACAAACCAGTTACAGTACAAGTACCTTGCGGTGAAATGTACGGTGACACTTGTCCAGTATTAACTGAGGTTCGTCCTTGGTTTAAAGATGCAAGTCTAGAAGACATGGGTCGTAAGTACTGGAAAAAGCGTTCATATATCTTTAACGGTTTTGTTACAGATAATCCTTTGAACGAGGAAGCACCTGAAAACCCAATTCGTAGATTTGTAATTTCACCTCAAATCTTTAACATCATCAAGTCATCTTTGATGGACCCGGATATGGAAAATATTCCAACTGATTACCTTAACGGTACAGACTTCCGTGTTAGTAAAACAACCAAAGGTCAATATGCAGACTACAGTACTTCAAAGTGGGCTCGTAAAGAGAGTTCATTAGATGAAACTCAACTTGCAGCTATTGATGCAAACGGTTTGTTTAATCTAAAAGATTACTTACCTGCACAACCTACTGCTGAACATTACCAAGCAATTAGCGAAATGTTCCAAGCAAGTGTAGATGGCGAACTTTATGATCCAGCAAGATGGGGTAACTTCTACAAGCCATATGGCGTTGAAGTTCCTGCAAATGCTGTGCAATCAGGCGTACAAGCAACTACAGCACCAGCTCAACAAGCACCGGCTCCGGCTCCGGTAGCACCAACAGCACCTGTAGTAGAAACAGCGGCACCTGCAGCACCAGCACCAGCACCGGTAACTCCTGAGCCTGCTCCAGTAGCAGAACCAGCAGCGGCGGCTCCTGCAAGTAATGCGAGTGCAGATGATATTCTGAACATGATTAGAAACCGTTCTTAAGGAGACTAACATGCAGAAACCATTTGACTTAACAAAGTTCAGGACGTCCGTGACTAAATCCATTAGTGGAATTAGTGCAGGCTTCCATGATCCAAAAGATTGGATCAGCACAGGTAACCACACACTTAACTATTTAATTAGTGGAGACTTCAATAGAGGTATTCCACTAGGCAAAGTAAGTGTTTTTGCAGGTGAGTCCGGTTCAGGTAAAAGTTTTATCTGTTCCGGTAACATTGTAAAGGCGGCACAGGATCAAGGATGCCAAGTTGTATTGTTTGATTCAGAAAACGCACTTGACGAAGACTGGCTACAAGCATTAGATGTAGACACAACTCCTGAGAAACTTCTCAAGATTAGTGTTAGCATGATTGATGATGTTGCCAAAACACTAAGTGACTTTATGAAAGACTATAAAAGTAACTACGGTGATTTAGAGTATGACGAAATGCCTAAGTTGTTGTTTGTTATTGATAGTTTAGGTATGTTACTTACACCAACTGATGTAGCACAATTTGAAAAAGGTGACATGAAAGGTGATATGGGTAGAAAGCCAAAGGCTCTAACTGCCCTAGTGCGTAACATGGTTAACCAAATTGCACCATTCCCAGTAGGTATTGTTGCAACTAACCACACATACGCTTCGCAAGACATGTTTGACCCAGATGATAAAATCAGCGGTGGTCAAGGCTTTATCTATGCAAGTAGTATTGTTGTTGCTATGCGTAAACTAAAACTTAAAGAAGACTTAGACGGAAACAAAGTTTCTACTGTACAAGGTATTCGTGCCGCATGTAAAGTTATGAAGTCTAGATACAGCAAACCTTTTGAAGGTGTGCAAATCAAGATTCCATATGAAAGCGGAATGGACCCTTATAGTGGTCTAGTAGAAATGCTAGAACAGAAAAGTCTACTTACTAAAGTTGGTAATAAACTATCCTATGTCTCACCTGTAACAGGCGAAGAGATAAAGGAATTTAGAAAAGGATGGACATCTGACAAGTTGCAAGTCATTATCGATGAATGGGATAAAATTCCAGAAGTTGCAGAAGTTGACGAAGACATGGTAGATGAGCCAGATGTAATTGATCCTATGGAGGACTCATTAGATGAATCATGATATTAGTTTCCTACACGAGTTGTGGGATAGCATTAAGCACTTTGTCCCTAAGAAAGACAAATTGCAAACTGCAGAACAACTAGTTCGTGTGTTTGACGAAAACGCAGATATCGGAGAAATCGAAGATTCATTAAACGAATTTGATGGCATTATGAGAGCATCTATTGTATCACATTTTGAAATCAGTTCAGTAAATGATGACGAAGACGACGAAGACGGGGATTGGGATTAAATGAGTACTTGGTATAATAAAGTTACTTCGAACCTTGGTGACATAGTAGATGCTATTAGTTACTTCGAGAATGAACTTGACGGTGCCAAGTATGAATGCCGAATCAAAGGGAGCCTGGAAAGAGCCAGTGCCTCCCTGCCCGGTATTACAGAACACCGATTCAATCAATTACAAGAGATCGAAGCAATCCTTGAACACTTAAATATTGCACTCCGTAAGGAGCGTAGTGTTGTGTTTAGGAAGTTCTTCGAGACATATAATAGACAACTTACCAGCAGAGATGCTGAAAAGTATGTTGATGGTGAGCAATCTGTTATAGATCTAACCCATTTGTGCAATCAGTTTGCATTATTGCGTAATAGGTATTTGGGCATTATGAAAGGCCTAGATACTAAACAATGGCAAATTGGGCATATCACTAAACTAAGAACAGCAGGAATGGAAGATATCACAATAGATTAGGCGTAAGTCATTGATTTATTTGTGATATTTTCACTTGACTTCTTATGCTTTTGACTGTATAATATACACATAAAGCAAAAAAGGAGTAAGAAATATGTTATCGTTTATAGCCGCACTAATACCATTATACTTTGTGTATGCAATTATTGGTTCTGTGTTTAGCTCTAAAAACGGTGCAGAATTGCTTGGTTCTTTTGCTGGTATTTTACTTGTTCTTTGGATTTTTAGCCTTATATTTTAAGGTTGACACGAACTCATTGATACTGTATAATACATGTATTGTTTAAATTAACGCCTGTGGGAGGGCTAGATATGTCAAACTTTGTAAAAATAGAAAATGGTGTATACCGTAATCAACCGATTGAAGGAGTGTTTCCTTTGATTAAACCAACTCAACAAGGAAAGAAAGGATACTTTGTGACTGTAGATGCATCAGCATTATTAGGACCAGAGCGTACTTCAATCCGTGTTGTAGTACCAACACTAGCAAGTGTTGAGCCTTTAGCAGATGCCGAAGGTGAGAAACTTGTTGAAACTGCTCCAGAGACTGAGGCTAAGCCTAAAGAAACTGATGAGCAGGCAATGGCTAGAATCCGTGAGCGTTTCGATATACTAGACCAAATGACTGATGCTGTGGCAAACGGTGTTGTTAGAGGTCTTATTGTAAGTGGCCCTCCGGGTGTTGGTAAGTCGTTTGGTGTTGAGTCTATTCTCGATATGTACGATGCAGAAACTAAACTTGCAGGTCGTCCACCGAGAACAGAAGTTGTAAAAGGTTCAATGACACCAATTGGTTTGTACCAAACATTGTTTAACAATTCAAACAAAGGTGACATCCTTGTGTTTGATGACTGTGACAGTATCTTATTTGATGAGGTATGCTTGAACATGTTGAAGGCAGTACTTGACTCAGGTAAGAAGCGTACAATTAGTTGGAAGTCAGAATCAGCGGCATTGCGAAGAGAAGGAATTCCAGATAGGTTTGAATTCTCAGGAGGTTGTATCTTTATCACTAATGTGAACTTCGAGAATGTTCGTAGTAAGAAGATACAAGACCACTTAGCGGCGTTGATGTCGAGATGTCACTACATGGACTTGGAAATGGATAGTGTTAAAGATCGTTTCTTAAGAATCAACCAGATTGTTAAGGACGGTATGCTAGACGAGTACAAGTTTGGTGATGAAGGTAATGCAGAAGTCGTAGACTTTATGCATGAAAAGGCTAGTAGGCTTCGAGAGATATCATTAAGAATGGTACTTAAGATAGCCGACTTAAAACAAATGTCTCCGGACACCTGGAAAGGATTGGCCGAGAGCACTTGTATGAAGCGTTTGGGATTTTAAATACTCCCACAGTAGCCTAGACGCTTCGACTGGTACACTCCTCAATTATGGGGAGTGTACTTTTTTTCATTTATATTAATAAGGAGAAATAATGAAAAACTTAGTAACACTGCTTTTATTACTCGCAACGAGTAATGCAGTTTTAGCAGAAGACTCTAATCTCATTGAAGAGATTGTAGTCGTTGGAACAGTAAGTCAAGTAGACACCACAGATGTAACAGACGACATGTCAATTATTGAAATTGTTATGCCGGCTACTTCATTTGTAGCAGGTGGATATGGTGGATTTGCTGGCTTTAATGAACGAGGTACTCAAACTACACACACAACCGTGTACAGGAACGGTGTACCAGCAAATGATTCCGGCTCAGGCTGGTATGACTTTGCACATGATGTTGTGAGTGGACTCGAGACAGTTAACATTGTTTCAGGACCTAACAGTGTTCTTTATGGCTCTGGTAGCCTAGGCGGAACAGTGTTTATAAATGACAAAATCGAAGACCAAGCAGTTCTTAGACTTGGGGAGCATCATCAATTGCTAAATGTAGCAATACTTGACTCCATAAGTGTATCATCATTTGATGTATCTAATGACAGTGTGCGAAACGATAATACTGAAAGAGATGACTATAAAAATACATCTATTAAATCAGTCAGAGACATTTATGGTTTTACTTTAGCAATGTCACATGTAGATTATGAATACGATTATGATAATTGTTATACATCATCTTTTTCACAGTCAAATGAATGTGTACAAGAAGGTACAAGGACTGACATTAGTGTAAGGAACGAACATGTAACAATTGGTTATAACAAAACTGAAAGTGAATACTTCACCGAAGGTGTAAGTACTTATTCAAATGATGCAGATCGTTATTACTTTGATGCCAGAGATACTTTTAATCTTAATCCTGTAACAACTATTGTGTCAGGTATTACATACGATAAAGAAAACTACATTGGTGAGTCACAGGATGATGTTAGTGGCTATGCTGTTATTACATATAACAACCAGTTGCAGTTTGGCACACGAGTAAGTGAAGATGCAAGAGTATACAGACTTGGCTTTGATAATAGTAAAGGTTTCTTTGCTAACATTAGTACAAGTTATCGTAATCCTACATTGTATCAACAATACGGCGACTCATGGGTAAAACCAAACTTAGGTTTGAAGCCTGAAGAAGGAACTGGATTTGAAATTGGTTACTTAGGTCTTTCATACTTTGCATATGACTTTGATGAAAATATTGACTACGATGGCAGTTCTCAGCAATATGTTAACACAGGCGAATATGAAACCAAAGGTGTCAGATTCCAAGACATGTATGCTGTACCTTATGGTAGTTTAAATGTTTTTGTAGCATATACAGATACTGATCAACCTAGAGTACCTGCGTACAAAGGTCGTATTTCATACTTTGCTAGTTTCGGTGAAACAACTGCTGAATTAAGTTATACAGCACAGTTTGATAGAGACCCTGGACCGTATGATGGTGCATCGTTGGATGATATTAAGTCAGTAGACTTTGTATTGAGAAAACAACTATCTGATAAACTTGGATTAGCATTTACAGTACAAGATGTACTAGATGATGTTGTTGAAGTATTACCAGGATATGACGCAGGAGGACGCAAGTTCTTCTTGACATTAACATACAAGTAGACTATAATAGCGTATGCCTAAAGTAACTTTAGAAATAAGAGATGAAGTAAATGTCAAGTTCGTTGGACTTGATGTAGCAACTCGCAGAAAGATATCCGAAGCAGCCAAATACTTTTTACCGTATGCATATCATATGCCTGCATACAAACTAGGTAGATGGGATGGCTGTGTAAGATTCTGTGATGTTGGCGGCAGAACTTATCTTAATTTGCTTGATCGTTTATTACCATTAGTAACCGAAGCCGGTTATGAGATAGAAGTAAACGATCAAAGGCAACCTATTCAATTGTCTTTTGAAGATGTTACATCAACAGACTATGATCATGTAGCATGGCCTAAAGGACATCCAGTTGAAGGCATGCCAGTTATATTGCGTGATTATCAAGTTAAAGTTATTAATAAGTTTTTACAGAATCCACAGTGTTTACAACAAGTAGCAACAGGAGCAGGTAAAACACTTATTACAGCCGTACTGAGTCACAAGTGTGAGAAGTATGGTCGCACAATAGTAATCGTACCAAACAAAGACTTGGTAGTGCAAACAGAAAGAGATTACAAGAATTTAGGTTTAGATGTTGGAGTACTATTCGGCGATAGAAAAGAGTATACAAAGACACATACCATTTGTACTTGGCAAAGTTTATCCATGCTATCTAAGAAGTCAAAGAAAGGTGAAGCACCAATTGACATAGAACAGTTTTTAGATGAAGTAGTATGTGTAATGGTAGACGAAGTACACAAAGCAAAAGCAGATGTGCTTAGAGACCTTCTAAGCAGTGTTTTCTCTAATGTACCAGTGCGTTGGGGATTAACAGGAACTATACCCAAAGACGAACATGAAGCAGTGGCTTGTACTTGTTGCTTAGGTCCTGTTGTAGGTGAACTAAGCAGTAAAGAACTACAAGACATGGGCGTACTAGCAGACTTAGACATTGATATATTTCAATTGCAAGATGGTACACTAGGGTTTAATGGGTATGCACAAGAACTTAAATGGTTGGTCACAGACCCACAACGCATAGATCAAATTAGTTCTATCATTAATGGACTTGCAGTAAATGGCAATACATTAGTACTAATAGATCGAATTGCAACTGGAGAAATGCTATCTGAAAGAAATCCTGATTGGACATTTATCAGTGGCAAAATGAAAACAACAGACAGGCAGGATGAATATGCTGAAGTGTCTGAAGCAGATAATAAAGTTATTGTTGCAACATACGGAGTTGCCGCAGTAGGAATTAACATTCCTCGAATATTTAACCTTGTATTGCTCGAACCTGGAAAGAGTTTTGTTCGTGTTATACAAAGCATTGGCAGAGGAATCCGTAAAGCAGAAGATAAAGATTATCTGAAAGTGATTGACTTAACGAGTAATCTAAAGTATAGTAAGAGACATCTAACAAAAAGAAAGCAATTTTATGCTGAACAAAAGTTTAGATACTCGGTAACCAAAGTGGAGTATAAATGAAAATATTAACAGTTGAAAATGCAGTATACGAACTAGATACAGTACCAGACGAAATAGATGATTTAAGATATTGTGTGTTCGATACTAGCGAACCAGATTACAAAGACTACTATTTCTTACCACTCATATTCTTAGAGAGTTTTCATGCTCCAGCGATATGTTTACAGATAGGCGAGTTTCAATTACAAATGCCTATGGATTGGAGTATTCTAACTAGCGATGAAGATTTCGGTAGTTTAGAAGTTATTCCATTAGCAAGCCTAAACAATAGAGGCTTTGTTACACCAGTCTTCAACCCAATGCGTAATGGCATTCCGGACAATGAAGAAATACAGATTACCAATGTATACCAAGATGTTAAATGGTATTTCCCAAGACTAAAAAACGGCCATATATTGGTAATTCCTTTGGAAGATAAAAAGGAACCTAAATGTGCTATGTTTGTTAAAGAAGCAAACAAAGTGAAAGATATAGACTTTGGAGAATTATTATGAGCAAAAGATATTTTAGAATTAACACCGGTCGTTATGGCGGTGAATTAGCAGTTGGCGGAGTTAGCAAAGAGTTTGTTGACTACTGGAAGCCAAAAGTTGCAGAAGATGGCGATGGAGATTTAATCGAGCATCTACAAGGCATTGAGTGGGACGACGAAGACATGATGGATTCAGCGTCACCTAAATTGGAAGATTTTTATTGTTGGAATGAGAACGATGATCTAGAACACATTAATAGTCCATTCGCTGACAATGAGTTTGAAGTTACTGAAATCACATTACATGAAGATGCAATTTATGAAGATGGATTGATACAGTGGAAGGAAGATGTAGATCACGACTACAGTACAATGATGTTTGAAGAATTAGATGACAGCAATTATTATTCCTACGAGGCTTGTATCTATAGTAGAGAATGTTATAGCAGTGACGAAATTGATTCTGAAAATGAAGAAGACTATCAACCAACATTGTTTTTCTTAAGTTCAGAAAAAGGTACATTTGGTGAAGTGTATGTTGAAACTGATGGCGAAGACTTTGACCCAGAGTTACTTCAAACAGGACAACTTGAATCTGATATGGGCGAGTTTATTGAGTCATATTGGTATGACCGTAAACCTTTACAAGTTGACTATGATTATTCGGATTCAATGGGCAAAGGTTATTATGCTGGTGTTGGTTTTGTTAACACTAAATGGCATGATGTATCAGAAAAATATGTCAGTTATGATATGGAAGAAACTGAATATGTTAAAGAAATGTTTGACGATTGGTACGAAGATAGAGAGTAACCAGTAAACCGTGTATACAGTTCGCAGAAACTGTAAATACAAGGTACATAAAATTAAAAAGGAGATAGAATATATGTCTTATCAATTTACTAGCGAGAGCGTTAGCGAAGGACACCCAGACAAAATATCTGACTTAATTTCAGATAGTATTGCTAATGCAATAATCAACGGTAATATTAATCATAGAGCGGCAGTAGAAACACTTGTAACAACTAATAGTGTTGTTGTTGCTGGCGAATACAAAAGAGACATGCCTATCGATGATGAAACTGTAGAATCTATAGTTAGACAAGTAGTTAAGAATATTGGATACGAACAAGAAGGTTTCCATTGGGCTAACCTAACAGTAGTAAACAAACTACACGGACAAAGTGCAGATATTGCATTAGGTACTGATGAGTTTGGTGCAGGTGACCAAGGACTTATGTTTGGCTATGCATGTAAAGAAACACCTGAGTATATGCCAAGTGCTATTTACTATAGTCATAAAATTCTACGCAGACTTGCAAAAGAAAGACGCAACGGCGAAGAATGGATTGGACCTGATAGTAAAAGTCAAGTTACAATGGATTACGATAGCATTAATCAACCTGTAGGTATTAGCAAGATTGTTTGCAGTACTCAGCATAGCGATGATGTAAGTATACAAACTGTTCGTGACAGAATTGAGCAAATCATTATCGATGAGTTAGACGGTGTGTTTAATTTATCAGAAACTGAATTTTTAATCAACCCAACGGGTAGATTTGTTATTGGAGGACCAGATGGAGATACAGGACTTACTGGACGAAAAATTATTGTTGATACTTATGGCGGCTATGCTCCACATGGGGGCGGTGCTTTTTCAGGTAAGGACTGCACTAAGGTCGACAGATCAGCAGCATATATGGCTCGCTATTTGGCAAAGAACATTGTAGCATCAGGCAAAGCAGACAACTGTACTGTACAACTAAGTTATGCTATTGGTGTAGTTGAACCAACTAGTTTGTATGTTTATGCTGACGGCGAGGTCAGGCCTGACTTAGTTGCAGAATTACAAGAACTTGTTGACTTAACACCAAAGGGAATAATTGATAGATTTGATTTATTCAATTTAGATCTAACTACTACCACAAACTATGGGCATTTTGGAAAAGAAGATTTACCATGGGAGCAGTTAGACTTATATGGATCTCAATAAAATACTCCGTACTGTACCTGACTTCCCAATAGAGGGAGTCATGTTCAAAGATATATCAAGCATACTCGAAGACCCAAAAGCATTTAAGTACACTGTAGATAAGGTCGTTGCATATTGCAGAAGTATCAAAGCAACACAGATTGTTGCACCCGATGCTCGTGGCTTTATATGGGGTGCTCCTGTTGCACTAGCACTAGGTATCCCTTTACACATTGTTCGTAAGCCAGGTAAATTGCCAGGCAAAGTAAAGTCGTATTCATATACATTAGAGTATGGTGAAGAAACTTTAGAAATGCTAGACAGTGTTGAGTTTGCATATACTGATAGAATATGCATCGTAGATGATGTTAGTGCTACAGGTGGAACTGCTAATGCTATGGTAGAACTAATTAAACAAGCAGGAGGGTATGATATAAATTATGCCTGCATAATAGACTTGACTTTCTTAGAAGGAACTGCTAAACTAAAGGACTATTGCGGAGTGGAAACATTCAGCGTCATGGATATAAACGAATGAAAGATCTAATATTAATTGCACTTGAAAGTGAAGCACCCACTATGGCTAAGTGGGATAATGTTTTCTTTACAGGCGTTGGTAAAATTAATGCGGCATTAACAGCGGCAAGACTTATTGAAAAACATAACCCACAAACTGTTTGGAACTTTGGTACAGCAGGTGGAATTAAGTTAGAATCTGGATGTCACGAAATGGTAAATTTTGTTGAGCGAGACAAAGGCAAGTGCCCAGAAGCAATTGAATTATTTTTACCAAAAGACCCTATTACTATTTCGTTAGGAGTTGGATATACATGTAGCACAGGCGATAACTTTGTTACAGATCCAGACTTAGAATATCCTGCCCATGTTGTTGACATGGAAGCATTTGCAATTGCTAAAGCATGTACTGATAGAAAAGTAGACTTTAAGTGCTACAAGTATGTAAGCGATAGTGCAGACGATTCTGCTGACACTACATGGATAGAAAATGTTGCCAAAGGCGAAGAGCATTACATAAAAATATACAAGGAAAACACTAATGGCTAAGAAGGCACCAGCAATACCGTTAAAGGATATTATGGCCGCACTTGACAAGCGTGATAGGAAGTACTACAATAACTTAACACCAGAACAAAAGAAAGCATTTAGTTCATGGATGATGATGCGTTACGCAAGTAGTGTACAAGGCAAGGATGCCGCTCACTACATCTATATGACCAACGAACTTGTTAATAGAGATTATAGCGAAGTTAGTAAGCACCCAGAATTGCAATGGTTGTTACTAAGTGCATGTGGTGTTGGTAAAGTACAATTCCATCCGTACCTAAAGCCACCTAATGCTAAAAAGAAAAAAGATAAAGTAAGCGAGTTTATCTACAGTATCTTCCCTCATATGAAAGGTGAAGAAGTAGACTTACTAAAGCAGATAAACTCTAAAGATGAACTAAAAGAATATGCAAGGTCCCATGGATACGACGACAAAACAATTAAAGACATCTTCGGAAAATAACACTTGTAAATGGTGTGGGAAGAACTTTAAGAGTGAAAGAACTCTTAGTGTTCATATGTGTGTTAAGAAGCGTCGAAATGCTGACAAAGATATGACGCATGTAAGACTTGGTTATCGAGTATATCAAATGTTTTATGAAATGAATACTAGTGCAAGTAAATCTAAAAGCATAGATGATTTTATTAACAGTCAATACTATGAAGGCTTTGTTAAGTTTGGTCGCAGTTGTGTACGCAACGAATATTTAGAACCAGAAAAGTTTGCCGAATGGTTAATTAAGAATAGCAAAAAGTTAAAGGATTGGGCAAGTGATGCCTTGTATGACGAATACTTATTAGAGTATGTAAAAAAAGAAAGTGGTATGAGAGCATTAGAAAGAAACATAATGTATCTCTCTAAATGGGCAGATGAAAATAATTTAGTATGGCAAACATACTTTACAGAAGTAAGTCCTAATAGAGCAGTGTATGATATTCGAAGTGCAAAAATATCACCGTGGTTGTTATATTTGTCTAACACAGGAGATAAGTTGTTAACACGACTTAACGATGAGCAAGTAAAAATGATTGAGCATATTATTGATGCTCCATTTTGGATGCAACTGTTTAAGAAAAATAGAGAAGAAGTAAAAGAGATACAACAAACTTGCCGGGCGGCAGGAATCTAACCAAAGGAAAGAAATGAAAGCAAAACTAATTAGTTATAGCCAAGCACCAGATTACAACGAATCAGCATTAGACTTAGTAGCCTATTGTGCGAGAGTAAGTAATCCAGATAATCAAAATAATAAAGAAACAGCAACAGGACTTGTTAAGTATCTAATGAAACATAAACACTGGTCGCCACTTGAAATGGTATCAGTGTGTCTTGAGATTGAAACAACCAGAGACATTGCACGACAACTATTACGCCATAGGAGTTTTAGTTTCCAAGAGTTTAGTCAACGATATGCAGACCCTGTTAAGGAATTAGAAATGATTCCACGAGAAGCAAGACTGCAAGACACAAAGAATCGCCAAAACAGTATTGCAATTGATACCAGTGACGAAAGCCAACGCAGAATCAACGAAGACTGGCGTATGAAACAAATGAAGCATATTAGGCAAACAACCGAGCTATACAATTGGGCTATAGAAAATGGTATTGCTAAAGAACAAGCAAGAGCAGTACTACCAGAAGGCAATACTGTGAGCCGTTTGTATGTTAATGGTACATTGCGTAGTTGGATTCACTACATTGAATTGCGTGGCGACAACGGCACACAATTAGAACATATGGAATTAGCATGGGCAGTAGCGGATGCTATTACTAAAATCTTCCCTATGGCTGAAGAATTCAAGCACAAAACACTGTAAGTCGTTGATTTAACTGTCGTATATTCACTTGACTTTAACATAAATTCTGCTATAATAACTACTGTATTTTAAATTATAGGTAGGACTATTATTATGCGAATGAATATACCGGCAGTACTTTGTACACTATTACTAATAGGCTGCGGTGGCGGCGGGGGCAGCTCTGCTGCTCCAGCAGTACAAACACCTCCACCACCCTCGACTACACCACCTCCGAGTACGCCTTCTTTCGATGTGCGATACAATAATGCACCAGATGTATCAATCCTTGATGCAGTAAGCGAGTTAGATATACCTACTTGCACATTATCACGAATACAGCAAACAATGTTAGTAGATATCAATAACGACAACTACAAAGATATAATAATGTTTGTGATGTGTGGACACTTAGACCACCCCAATCAAGGCCCTGATGTTGTACACGATGATCCGTCACCAAACACAATGTTAGCACTTTTGAGTGACGGGTACGGTTCGTACAATGTAAACAACATTGAAGTTTTTGGTCAAAATCATGTACAAATTGGTGGAGACAAAGGAGGCATTGCAGGGTTTTTTACAATGCTAGAAGATACTAACAGTGGTATTGGCTTGCCTCATATTACATATATTGTTTCAAGAGATGATTTTCAAAGACAACGAGCTGAAGACTTTAGTAATCATAATTCAATGCAGGGTGTGTTTACAGCAGATTTCAACAATGTATACAATCTAAAAGAACTTGGTGAAGAACCTATTTGGGCACAAGGCGTTGCCGCTTTACCTAATATGAATTACAATTGGGATATATTGTTTGGTTATTGGGATAGTGACTTTACTACAGGAAATACTCCTTTAGCATATCGTAATGAAGGCCAAAAGTGGCGTGATGTTAGTGCTGAGTACGAAGCAGATGATGACAAATACAAAATGGCACAGTGGGCATATTTACAAACATTTGATACTAACGATCACAGACCTTTTGGTGAAGTAAGATCTGTAACTTCTAACTATGCTATTGGTTCAGGTGGAGAAGGATTTGCTATATACGACATAACACAGGGTATTGTAAATGAAACATTAGTGTACGATACATGTGATGAATTAGGATGTCTCGAATGGGGAGACCCACAAGTATCAACTTGGTGTGCTCGTAACGAAATTGTAGCAGTAGACGGCGAATATTACTTTGGTGGACTTGCATGGGATCACTTTGAACTTTGGTGGCCAACACCAGATAGTGAACCAATGCTGTTGGCGTTTGCGGCTGTACAGCGTCTTGCTAACGGCGAGCAATACAATGAGAATGCTGAGTACGACTGTAACACACAACTCGAAGGCGGCACAATTAGAGTACTTTTTGCTATGGAAGGCAACGAACTTGTAATGCAAGATAATCCATTCCCAGAAAAGTTTATTACTGGTGCCGGTGTGCATAAGCAAACTGTTGATTTAAATGGCGATGGTTACATGGACTATTGGTCATCAGGTGGTTACGATCAAGAAGGTGAACCTTATATTTACATCAATGACAAAGAAGGTAACTTGGTATTTCATCAACGAAATCAACTGCCACCTTTACCACAGCAAGATATCTGCGATGCAGATAACAACTGTATTGTATCAACACCTGAAGGTGTACTTGGAGACTTAAATGGCGATGGTATCACAGACCTAATACAGTACCACACAGGTACACAGGTTCCTAACTTACCAGAATGGATAAATGATGGTACAGCATTTGAAAATAAGTCAGGTTATATTAATATTTGGTATGGAAAATAATATGAAGAAAAGAGAAGAAATGCTAGTAATCACAATGGAAGAATGTGGAGAACTAATTCAAGCATGTAGTAAGATGATTCGTTTTGACGAGCCATGTGACACAAAACAGTTACAAGAAGAAATTGGTGATGTTATGTGTATGATCGAAATTTTGCGTGATGGTGGCCTCGTAAGTGATAAACAAATAGCAGATAGAATAAAAGTTAAAAAAGAAAAACTAATGAAGTGGAGTTTATTGTTCAGTGAAGATTAATTTTGATGTAGATATTGATATGGCTAATCGAGATAACTTTCTCGACCTTATCAAGCATACACCCGCAAGTATTGAGAAGGATGGTAAGTTTACCAAACACAATACTGGTGTCTACTTTCAGAACATTCCTAAGTTTCCATTAGAAGGATACAGCACAATAGATCACAAACAAGCAGAAGAAGAGGGTTGGTTCAAAGTTGACTATCTTAATAACAGTGTGTATGCAAATATCAAAGACGAAGCACACTTAAACAAACTGCTTAACACTGAACCACTGTGGGAACTTTTGCTACACAACGAAGTAGTATCTCAGTTGTACCATGTAAACAATTATTTAAATGTATTGCAAGAATACAAACCTACTAGTGTTGAAGAACTAGCAATGATACTTGCTATTATTCGTCCAGGTAAAAAACATTTACAAGGCAAATCTTTTGAAGAGATAGAGAAAACTGTTTGGGTAAAACCTGAGTCCGGTGAATACTATTTCAAGAAGGCTCATGCTATTGCATTTGCTACAGCGATTGTGGTACAGTTAAATAGAATTTGTGAAGGTTAGTCTGTTCGCCTAACATTTTGTAACTGAATACCTCTCCTCTTAATACGCTTCTTTAACATATTCTGTAAGGTAGTCATTGGACCAAACATATGGTCTACATCTTTCATAACCATTGTGGTTAAGTATTTTTGGTAAGGTTTCATTTCGTGATGCAAAAACACATCAATTGGTAATAGTCGATTAGATTCCCACCACCAAGTTTCACCCATGGTAACAAACGAAGTTCTAGTTTCCAAGTCTGGCATTTTTGCTAGGTCGTACATTGTTAGTATAGTGTTATCATAATTAACTACTATCCCGTAATACTCGGAACTAGCATAGGTAATTCCAGTAATGAACGGAAACCGCTCTTGATCAATTTCTTGCATAACGATATTTACCTTAGTAATAGATAAATACTGTAATAGAAAGGTATATATTATATGAATCATGCCAATAACAGACTATATTTGTACGAGAATTCAGTAGATCTCGTAATTGAGGCCGACAACTTACATGTGGATAACAAACCAATGAACAATAAATCACTAATAGCACACAAAGGGTTAACTAATACAATCAACTTTAATATTAGAAACCGCGATAGAAAACTACAACCTGTATTCACAGATGATGTTGTTGCATACATTGTGAATCCAGCATCTAGAACTAGACTACTCACTAAAAGAATCGAAGTTACTAGCGACACAGGAATGGTAAAGTTACATCTCACAGAAGGCGATTTACAAAATATTAACCCAGGTCTATATAGAATGTATATTACTAGAACAAACGAGAACGGTGTAGACTTACCAATGTATTCAAATCAAAATAATGATGTTGCATTAGATATTGAAATATCTGAACAAGCAGTTCTCGAACCAATCCCTACACAGTTTAATACTACAATGTTAGAACCAACAAACAATGTTTTTGTTTCGAGTGCGTTCTTTGGTAACTTGGATAGTAACTTCCAAAATGCCCAACACAGTGTAGCAGTGTATCATTCAACCTATACAGGAAATATAAAAATACAAGCAAGTTGTTTGCATACAACACCCGATGCCGACGATGCACATTCAGATTGGTTTGATGTAGTAAGTAATGTAGCCATTTCTGGTACCACTGATATCCTACATAAATCATTTTCTGTCAATTGCAACTGGGTAAGAGTTATAAGTTACCCGGACGATGCCAATAGTACTATTTCCAATATTCACGTTAGAAACTAAATTCTATTTGACTTTGATATTTAACTCTGCTATAATATGCCTATGAGTGTGGATTCTGTAATAGAGCAAATACATAGATTGTTAGTAGACAATCTTCCAGTGCGTAGTACAAGGACACCTAGTGGCTGGACTACATTTGATTGTCCTGTGTGCAGTGATAACCGTAAACGTGCAGGTGTTATTTCTAATGGTGCTAAGATTAGTTTTAATTGCTTTAACTGTGGACACAAAACAGGTTGGTCTCCTAATCCTTACATGGGTAAGAAGTATAAAGACTTAGCAATGAAAATGGGTGCCACTACAAGTGACATACATGCAGTGCAAGTTGAAATGTTAAAGTACAGTGACGACTTACAAGAGTCAGAAGGTACTAACTATGTTTATAATTTAAGCAAGTTTGACACAGTAGAATTGCCAGAAGATGTACAAACAATTGATAGTTTAGCAGATGGCAATGCTCTAAAAGAATATGCTAGAGAGCGAGGGCTACTAGGCATATACCCTTTGCTACATTTTAACGATATAGCAAACAAGAAAAGAGTTATTGTGCCATTTACATATAATGGAGAAATTGTAGGCTGGACAGGAAGACATATTGCCCCACCAGACAAGCAAACACCAAAGTATTTGCATAAACTACAACCAGGATATGTGTTTAATGTTGATACATTTGCTGACAGTGAACGAGAAATTGTAATTGTCACAGAAGGCGTGTTTGATGCTATACTTGTTGACGGTGTTAGTATACTTGGTAACAGCATAACACCAGAACAGGCACACTTAATTGATAGATTAGGTAAACGAGTTATTGTATGTCCTGACAGAGATACAGCAGGTAAAGAGCTAATTGAACAAGCTCTTGAACTTAATTGGGAAATAAGTTTCCCACCTTGGCATGTTGATGTAAAAGATGCCGCAGATGCAGTCGCCAAATATGGCAGACTTTTAACCGTTGCGAGTATAATTAAATACGCAACCAATAATAAGATTAAATCACAAGTAAAGATGAGAATGCTATAATGGATATAAAAGATTACAACGAAGAAGTACAGGAAATGTTTTTGAGGTTCTTGATCAGTGATCCTACATTGTTCTCAAGATGTCAAAACATTGTTGACCCTGGATACTTTAATAGAAAGTTTCGTCCTTCGGTTGAATTATTACAAAATCACAGCACTGAATTTAATTCTATTCCCACACTGGAGCAAATACAAGCAGTAGGAGGTGTTGAATTACTTCCAATTGAAAATATAACACCAGATCATCACAACTGGTTCTTGCGTGAGTTTGAAACATTTTGTAGACACAAGGCACTTGAAGCAGCAATCATTGAAAGCACAGACTTACTCGAAAAACAAGACTACGGCACAGTAGAAAATAAAATTAAAGCGGCAGTACAAACTGGTCTTGTAAAAGATCTAGGCTTAGATTATTTTGAAAATCCTAAAGAAAGGCTTGAATGGATCAAGCAACAAGCAGGTGCAACTAGCACAGGTTGGAAAGGTATTGATCAAAAGTTATATGGTGGCATGAACAGAGGCGAGATTAATATATTTGCTGCTCCAAGTGGTGGTGGTAAAAGTTTATTCTTACAGAACTTAGCAGTTAATTGGGTAATGGCTGGACTAAATGTAGTCTATATCAGTTTAGAGCTAAGTGAACAACTTATTAGTATGCGTTTAGATGCAATGGTTAGTGGTTATGGCACAAGAGATGTTATGAAAAACATTGACGATGTTGATTTGCGAGTGCGTATGAAAGCAAAAGGCGCCGGTAATCTCAGAGTTAAGCAAATGCCAAGTGGTGTAAATGCAAATGATGTTAGAGTATTTTTACGAGAATATGAAATTGAATGTGGTGAGAAAATAGACTGTTTATTAGTTGACTACTTAGATTTAATGATGCCTATTAGTGCTAAAATATCAGCAGAAAACTTGTTTGTTAAAGACAAATACATATCTGAAGAGTTGCGTAACTTAGCAGTAGAGCGTGATATACTACATGCAACAGCATCGCAGTTAGGAAGAAGTGCTGTAGAAGAAGTAGAATATGATCACAGTCATATTGCAGGTGGTATCAGTAAAGTTAATACAGCAGATAATGTTATTGGTATATTTACAAGTAATGCTATGCGAGAACGAGGTAGATATCAAATACAATTTATGAAAACTCGTAGTAGTGCAGGTGTTGGTAGCAAAGTTGATTTAAAATTTGATACAGATACATTAAGAATTGAAGATTTAGAAGAAGGTGATGAAGATTCTCTAACAATGAGTACTAACAGTTTAGTTGATCAACTAAAAAGAAACAGTAGTATTAAAGCAGATGAACCTGAAACACAGGACACAGTAGGACAAGCACTTAATATGGTCGACTTTTTACGCAAGAATGACGACTTCTAATTGATAAATAGTGTTAAGCCTATTAACAGGAGCGTAATGTGCGTAAAACTCGCAGTATAATAGAAGAATTAAATCTTATTTCTGTAGACAGAGACAGAAATCATGCGGTTGAAAACCGTGGCGAACACCTTATTGAAAGTGTAATACATTTAATTGAACGAATCGAAGCACATTACAGCGAAGATCAAGCAAAGGATTTAACCAATCGTATAGTCAATAGCATTCGTGCTAAAGATTCTTCCAAATTCTCCCGAGGCATAAAAAAAGTTATTAAAGAGAGCCAACGGGAAGAAAAGAATGAATCTAATTCGTAAAGATATTGATCTAATAACAGAAAATATTAAGATAAACGAAGCCTGGCAAGAACTGCCTGTTTCTGTTAGAGAAGATTTAAATACAATAGTTAGAGAGTTAACTAAACTCAACGAGGCAGCACTTGCGCCAGAGCAAATACAAGGTGTATTTCAGAGCTTAGTTACTAATCGTGGCGAAGGTGGAAACACTGCTCAACTAGCAAAGAAAGCTCAACTTCAACTAACACCATTATTTGCAAAAATAACTGGTAATCCCAAACTTAAAGCAATACTATCTAAAGTAGGTAACGCAGTACCTATTGAAAGATTAAAAGTAATGGTTGCAAAATTACCAGACCCTGCAGGCAAAAATGCATCAGCAGTTGTTGCCGCTATCCAAAAAGGTGCTCAGTCAATTGAAAATGATGAAGACATTGCAGCATTCAAAGGCTTGATGATGACAGTTATCACTATTGGAATGGGTGTCGCAGGAGCAGGTGGACCAGCAGTACTTGGTATTATAGGAACAACAGCAATATTTAGAACAGTAGTAGACAGTGCTATCAAAGCAGCCGCAGGTGGAACTGTAGCAGACATTGCTAAAACAGCAGCCGTAGGCGCAGCCAAAGGTGCTATTGCAGGACTTGCAGGTAATATACTAAGTGGATTTGGAGATGTACCAATAGAAGGTGATGAAAACTTAATGTCAACATCTTTCCCAGCTCAAGAAGTTGACTTAGCAAGTGCAGGACAAGACGCAGGAATGAGCATGGACGAAATTGATTCGTTTATCGATAACCTAAATGCTGATGAAGATGCGTTAGCAGATGAATTATTCTCAGCTCAGCCTACAGCAACCGAAGAACTCTTAGGAAGAATGAATGTTGGTCCTGAGTATGCAGACAAATACGAATCTATGATGGCACGAAGTGCTGAAATCACAGACGGCAAACTTGTAATGAAGGCAGAAGGCTTTGGTTCATCAATGGGTGTGCTAATGGATCCACAAGAATTTGCAGAATACAATCAAATTGTTGCAGCCAATGGCGGCGGCATGGATGGATTATTTTCCGCAGAAGCTGGAGAATTTAGAAATCAAATTGCAGCATCAGTTGGTGGAGCAGTAAAAAGCGAAGTAGGTGGTGATGTAGCAGACAACTTGACTCAAAGTTTTGTACATCCTGAGTGGAAAAATGTATTATCAGAAGAAGTTGGCGAAGACTTTGATGCATTAGTTGAACAAGTAGGTGAAGAAGTAGCAGTATTTGTTATGCTGGAATGGTACAACAAACATGTTAAAGATAATAAAGTTATTATCGAAGGCATGGAGCATTTACAAGAGCATAAATTAATCGAAAACATAGAACAAACAATGAGCGAAGCACCAGATTTAGGTGGCATTGCTAAAAAAGTTGGTGGTGCATATAAGTCAGCAGTAGGCAAAGTAGGACAAGCAGCCAAAGCAGTTGGTACTGCCGCAGTTAATACTGTTATCAAGCCAATTCTTAACAGTGCTCCAGTAAAAGCATTTACAAATAAGATAGCAGCAATAACAGGTATGCAAGGTGCAATAGATCCTGAGAAATTACAAGCAGATTATACAGCGGCTAAATCACCAACAGAGTCAGATGATGTTGCTAAATTCTTGCAAAAGAATGCAGGTGCAACAAAAGAAGAAGTTGATGCGGCATTTAAAGCGGCTGGTGTAGAAGCAGTAGCACCAGAAGAAGAGCCAGAAGGCGAACAGCCAGAGCAACCACAAGGTGAACAACCAGAACAACCAGAACAACCAGAACAACCAGAACAACCAGAACAACCACAGGGTGGGCAACCAGAACAACCACAGGGCGGCACACAGCCTGATCAACCTCAAGGTGGTGCACAAGGTGCCGGAGGACAACAAACAGGCGCACAGGGCACTACAAGCGGTCCTACAGGGGGTTCTGCAGGTGGTAGTGGCGCAATAGGCAAAGGTGTACAACAAGCACAAGATGGCGATGCAGAAGATTCAAATTTACCAGAATTGAAAGTAGGCAAGTCAGAAACAATTAATGGCATTAAGTTTACATTTGACGGCACAGGCTGGAAAGACCCACAAGGTAGATCTGCACAAGGTGCAATGCAACAAGACTTAATGGCAAAGTATGGCAGAAACGGTGACGGTACTGCATTAAAGAATCCTGGTTTAATACAAAGAGCAAAAGATTGGGTATCAGGTAAAACACCAGGCTTAGCACAAAAAACAAGATCAGATCCTAAAGCAAGTTTAGGAAAGAAAGCAGCAGGCGTAGTAGGAGCAGCAATTGGTGGAATGTTTGGTAAGTCCGGTGGCGGACAACAAGCAGAACCAGGAACACCAGAGGAACCAGGAACACCAGAGCAACCAGCACAACCAGGACAACCAGCACAACCACAAGCAGGTGAACAGCCAGCACAACCACAAGGACAACAGCCAGCACAAGGTGCTCCTAAAGCAGTACCAGGTCCTACTACAGCAGAGTTAAAAATGTTACAGTCTAAGACACTACAAGGTGACTTAGCATCTGCAAAAGCATTAGTTGCTAAATTAAGTGAACTAAAAAGTAAAGGATACGATGCAGATAAATTTATACAAGCGGCAGCTCCAGTAATGAAGAAAGGTGGATTAGCAAAATCAGATCCACAAGCATACGCAACTTTTGTTAAAATGGCAAGAAGCATGAGAGCAGAAGCATACGAACACATGTGTGCTATACTAGAACATGCAGGACTTACTTGGGCAGATATAGGATACGAAGTATTAATTTCAGAAAGTGTAACATCACATGTTATGCTAATACCAACTGATGTTGTACAAATGTCAGAAATGAAAAAGTTAGCAGGCATCTAAATGCGTTTTATAGAGATATCAAAACCTCTAGTAACTAGAGTAATCAATGAGAGCTTGTTGTTAGAAGCAGACGGCAAGAACACTCACATGGAACACCTTGAAGATAATATCTTTAACAAAGGATATCAAGGAGCCAAAGAAGCAGTAGATTACTTGTATAGTTTGCATCAAATGTTAGAAGGTAACGCAAAAGGTGCATTTGATATGACTGTTAAGTGGGACGGTTCACCTGCAATCGTAGCAGGTAAAGATCCAGCAACTGGCAAATTCTTTGTAGGTACTAAAGGTGTGTTTGCAGGAAAAGCAAAACTTAACTTCACTGAAGAAGACATCGACAAGTACCACGCAGACAGAGGCGACAAAGACGGCAGTGGTTTACGAATCAAATTAAAAAATTGTTTAAAACATTTAAGCAAATTAAAATGGGACACAGTTGCACAAGGCGACTTGATGTTTCAAAAAGGTGACATCAAAGAAATGAATCACGATGGTGAAGCCTTAATATATTTTAAGCCTAATACTCTTGCTTATGCTTTACCAAAGGACAGTGAACTAGCACAGCAAATGCTAAGTGCTGAGCTAGGTATAGTGTGGCACACAGAGTACGCAGGCGGACCAACACTAGCAGATACAACAGCAACATTTGGATTCGATTCAAATAGATTAGGCAGTACATCTAGTGTTTGGCAAACAGATGCAAACATTAAGGATGTATCAGGTACAGTAACAATGACTGCTGAAGAATCAGCAGAAGTATTAGCAACTATCAAAGCCGCTGACACTTACACTAAGCAAATTAGTAAAGATGTGTTTAATTGGTTAGAGAAAGGCAACGACTTAGTGGGCAAAGATTTCTTACAACAACTAAAAGCCACAGTAAACAATAAGATTAGAGCAGGAGACTTTGGCTCCCCTGAAAGTTTAGCAAAAGAATTTGTTGTAAAATGGATTGATAAGTCTACAAAAGAAATTGACAAAGTAAAAAGACAAGCAACTAAAGATGCTAAAACTGAAAAAATGGTTCAGACTGTAACATTCATTAAACAACATGCAGGAGAAATCACAGCAGTGTATGATTTATACATGATGTTGATCAAAGCAAAGTTGGCCATTATTGCTAAGTTAGGAAAATTACAAAGCACACAAACTTTTGCAGCCGATGGCGAAGGATTTAAAGCCACAAGCGGAGAAGGTTTTGTTGCTATTGACAGAATTGGTAATGCTCTCAAACTAGTTGACAGAATGGAATTCAGTAGATTAAACTTTGGAACAGGGAAGCCAACAGGATAATGGAATTAGAATTTATAGATCAAGAAATATCTGAAAGTAGATTATACAGATCTTCTGGCAATATGCGTCAGCTCACTGGTAGAGATGTTGCTAATCTAACTTATTTAAATACCATTGCACTTTATATGATGGTACAGGATGATGTACAACATGGCTATGCAGCAAATTATGCAAAGCAAACCTCCCAGTATGGTGGATATACTACATTTAGAACTAGTGCTACTGACTTATACATGCTATGTTTTACAATTGCAAATCCTAAGAGTAATAAAATAACATTAAAGAACAGAGTAGCAAGTACTTCTTTTTTACAAAATATAAACTTTGATGCTAGAAAGCATTTTATGTTTATGAAAAAAATTGCAAACGGCTCTGATAGAAAAAATGAAGCAGTTAGTTACTTCTTTAGACTAGAAGCACAACTACAAATTACAGATTCTAAGTATAAACAATACCGTAGATTTATTACTGATTGGGGTAATTTAAAGTATTCAAGTAGACAACTAGTAGTAACAAAAATATTACAAACAATGCGTAGCATAGGAAGAGGAAGTGAATTACTTACACCTATGTCTACTATGGTTAAATATAGGAAGTATAGCACAGAACCAGCATATGATGTACCAAGAACTAGTTTTGCACAAAAAGTAGCAGGTGCAGCAATTGGTGCAGCCGCAGGTAGGTATGCCGCTAAGAAATTAACAAAACTTGCTAAAGAAAAACCTGATACAGTTAAAAAAGCAGGTACCGGTATTGGTGCTATAGCAGGTTATTGGGCTGCTGGTAGAAGGAAGAAACAAACATGAGAATTGATGAAATTATAGCAGAGCGTGAAACCCAAGGTACTAAAGATTCACTTGAATTACTTAATCAAGAATTTGACGGCGAGTTTTTAGATCCTAACGGAAACAAGTATCAGTGGGCAATGCAATTCCATAAGGCTTCAGTTGTTATGAATGCTTTACAATATTTTAATAAGCCAAATTATAATGCAGGAACAGCAATCAAAGCAGCAGTACAAGATATGTACCCAGACAGTGAATATGTAACTGGCAAGAAACAAACAAAAGACAGAAAATCTAAAAAGAAATCTGATAAAACAAATACTGATTCTCCAGTTAAACTGTCAGCAGAGCCTAAGAAAAAACGAGGTGCCCAAGTAGGTAACCAGAATGCAGTCAAAGATTATACTGCCGGTGATGGCAACACAAGACAAAGAATATTAAAGAAATTAAATCCAACAGCAGGTCTAAACACAACAGATCTTGGAACAACATTTAGTTCAGCATTAGGAAAAGCAAAATCACAAGCCAGAAACTTAGACGCTCTTAGTATAAATAAATCGGATTTTAAAGCATAGATTGATAAATAATAGCATATATTCAATTCAGGAGAATTAACATGGCACAAGCAGATAGAAGATCAGCAGCAGCAGGCGAGTTTATTGGTAAAGATGTATTTCTTAAAAGTTTTCAACAACAATCAGGAAATATTTCAGCAACTCAATTAACAGCATTAGTTAGCTCTGTTCAAAACTTAAACCTTTCAGTACTTAAAGTTGGCGCAGTATCAGGCGATACAGTTAAAATGATAGTTGAAGGTGCAGATAACTTAGCAAACGGTGACATTGCAGCACACGTTATTGCTGATGTATCATTCTAAGTTTAACTAACTTTAGATATTAAAAGGCAGTTTAACTGCCTTTTTTTATGACTAGATTGATAAATAAGTACATAGAGTAAAGAATTAGCTCTACATTATATTTAGGAGAATAACCATGGCACAAGCAAACCCAAACGCAGCAGTTAGAGCAGCTAACGGCCTAGTAGGAACTACTCACATTATGTCAGTAACTGATGTATCAACAAACTCAGTAGCAGACGTGACAGCAGAAGCACAAGCAGAAGGCTTTATCGTTGTAGCAATTGAAGATGACGTAGCAAATGACGGTTGTCACATCGCTTTACAAGGCGCTGGCGCAACACCATCATTAACAGGCGCAACATTAGTTGTAACTTTTGGCTAAGTTTTAACATTTAGTTTAAAAAATCCTCACTATGTGGGGATTTTTTTTGACTATAATAAGATAAATATTTGCATAGGGCAACAGGTAAGCCCGTTCAAATCGGAGTAACAAAATGGCACAAACAAGAGTAAATGGTTTTACTGAAGACCTAAACGGTTTCGGTAGAGTAATACATATTGCAACTGCAACAGTTTCAACAAACATGACCCAAGCGAAAATGGATGCTTTAATACAAGCAATAACTGTACAAAACTACACTATTACTGGTATTGAAGGTTTCTCAGTAGATGCAACTACAGCAATATACATTGCATACGAAGGTGGCCCAGCAATTGCTGATGATGCTACTAACGCATTCGGTGTTACTGGCTGTGCATGGGCTGGGGTAACTTCCTTTTCCGGCTAGAATTCCTTACTACCTTAGGAACGTGATGTTGCAAGGCGTCACATTAAAGAGCACTCTTCGGAGTGCTTTTTTTTGACCAGCAAAAATTTTTAGATACCTGTTAACAGTTTGATGATAAATAGTGTATATATCGGAGACACACATGACATTAAATAGATCAGGCGCAATGAACAGCCAAGAAGTTGTAACAGGAAACATAGAATTTTACACATTATATACATCATTAGACATTACACATACTGGTGATTTTACAAACAATACGCAAAAAGATTTTGAAAGTGTTGTTCAAGTTATTGGCTTAAGAGCTATGCCAATTATCATGAACAAGCCAGTTGCATTAAGCGGAGTAGGTGCTAATGTACTAGAAGGATATGGAGCACCAACTATGACAGGTGCTGGCTGGATTTTTAAATTTGCTTTTGAGCGTGAGAGTGTGCATAGCATTACTACATTAGTTGATGAACTTGACGGTATTGTATTAAATGCAGGCACAATAGATACAAAGAATTCAGTAAATATGGAATTCACAAAACAGGATTTATTATAACATGCCAAAGAAAACAAAACCAGAGTTAGATCAAGCTGCTGAATCACTACCGGCATACTCAGGAAATATCGAAGCACACATCATTGCTGACATGCTTCGTATTGAAGCAATAACAACTGAGTTGCGTGAATTTAAAGATGATACTAAGCAAAGATTAAATAAAATGGAAGGATGGATTATTGGCATAGTTGCTGTTACTGTTACTTCATTGCTAGGTACAATAGCAATATTATTAGAGAGCTTATTAGGATGAGACTTGATGAAATAGTAGAGGGAGAAATCCTCGAAGCTCGTATGGTTTGGCGCCGTATGGGCAACAAGATTAAACGTGCTGTCCGTTGTACAAGCGGTCCACGAGCAGGCAGAGTTGTTGCTAATCCAAGTCAATGTGCAAAGCCAATTGATCTCAAAAAGCGTATGACACTGAGAAGAACAAAAGCCAAAATGGGCAAACGAATGATTCGTAAAGCTCGTAGAACTAAAAGATTTAATCCTATGGCAAAGAGGTTAAAATCACTCAATAGACCAGTAAGAAGAAGGCGTTAATACAAGATGAAAGCGAAGGATATACGCACACTAAAGTCTTTAATTTCTGAGTACGGCATGTCTAGTGGTGCAAGTACACCAACATCTCAACAAAAAACAGGTTCAACTGCTAAAGCAACAGCAGCCGCTAAACCACCAAAATCAAGTGTAAACAAACCTCAAGTAAGTCCTAGCAGTCAGCAAAATAAGACTGACACTGAACAACCAGCACCAGTTGAGCCAACTATATCAAAAGCAAAAGAGTTAGCACAAGACTTTGAATACCAAGACGACAAAGGCGACATTATTAAAGTTGTAAGCCCAGTAGACAATGGCTTAAACAAAGATGCAGTTGTTGTACAAAACCAAAAAAGCAAAGAATTTTTTACACTTAATCCAGACGATGATATTACACTGCCAGGCGAAGAGCAGGAAGTAAGTGAAGGCAAACTTGGCAAAATGCTTACTAAAAGACAAAAGAAAAGTCACATAGGCCAAAAAATTAAGAGACTTACTCGAGAGCATAAACGCCGTGAGCAAGGTGACGAACTACTATTTGAGATTAATTTTAATAGTCAGAAGTTAGCAAAAGAAGCATTAGTTGCACCTATTAAATGTGGATTCGAAGCCGAAACAAGTTGGGAAAATATTTATGGTGGAAGTGATGATGATGAGGGTGACTGGTTATACGAATATAACTGGTATGACATTGAAGATTTTGTTGCAGATCAAGATGGTCGAGGCTCGGTTGATACTATTAATGATGCGTACGATGAATGGATTAGCGAACAGGCGATGGACCTCGAAAGTGATATTGTTTGGGAAATAGTTAGCGAAAGAGAAGAGGACGAAGTATATCTCAACGATTACATAGATCAAGAATTAGACGAAGATGACATAAGGGAATACAAAGAAAATCAAGTAGAAGACATGGACGATGACCAATTGGAAGAGTTCGAAGATTGGGACTTTATGGCTTGGGGTCGTCAGTATGTGGAAGAAGAATTACTCGATGAGTACAAAGAATGGCTTGCAGATGGTGTTCGCGACGAAGGCGAAGCAATGGAAAGAGCCTATGATGATGCAAGAGATAGTAATAGCATAGACGACTGGGCAAGTAACGAGTACGGTAGTTGGAGTAGTTGTCTTTCAGAATTTGGAATTTATCTTTACAATCCAAATGGAGGCGGCGGATTAGAGGAAGTGTCCGCGGGATTAGAAGACTGGATGTACAATAACAGTAAGTTCAACGAAGTACAAGTTGGTGAATATCATTCCACTAGCGGTGGAATAGATTATTGGCGTGTAGAGGATGATAGTTCGATTGATTCAGGTGGCACAGGGGCAGAAATAATTAGCCCAGTGTACAGCACACCAAAAGAAATGCTCGGTGAAATGAAAAGTTTATTTGAGTGGTTAGAAGAGCAAGGCGCCGAAACAAATAGTTCAACTGGATTACATGTTACAATGAGTCTAGACAGTGAAGAAAAAGAAGATATTAACGATGTTAAACTTGCTGTACTGTTAGGCGACAAATATTTATTAAGTACATTTGGCAGAGAAGGAAACTCTTATGCAAAAAGCCAAATGGATAACTTAAAAAGAATGGCAAGTGAACTTAAAAGAAATCCTGACAGTACTAAAACTATAAAAGGTATTGAAGAAATATTAAAAGGCGGTATTAGTAGAGATAAGTTCAGTGCTATTAATTTTAAACAAGAATCTGACAAAGAGACAGGCAACCAATTAATTGAATTTAGAATTGGTGGTGGCAACGATTACCATAATAATTATAATACAGCAGTAAAAGCAATTGTTAGATATGCGGCAACATTGACTGCTGCATATAGCGACAAGATGTACAATGACGACTATGTAAAAGCATTGTTTAGAATGATAAGCAAACTAGATACTATTTCACCTGATGATGAAGAGCGTGTAAAAAGTAGAACAGATGTCGAACATCCTGCAATAGATGTATTAAAAGGTTATTTTTCTAAAGAAAATTATGTTAACAGTATGTACTTAGTGGCATCAGCATTTAACACATTAGAAGAATATAAAAAATTAAGTGCTCCGGGTGCTGATAAAAAATGGAAACAAAGTGTAAAGGATTTCGAAAAAGGTACAGGTACAAAACTTGATGGATTAGAAGAAGATGAAACCACAACAGGTTATATACAACCAAGTACAATAGCACCAAGCAAACAGGCTGAAGCATACTTAAAGAAAGCACAAAACAAATTTGCAAGAGCAATAGCACAGGCAGGTTATGATATAAGTCAAAATTTAAACCGTGCAACTATTAATGCTAAAGGCATTGGCGTACTAAGAAAAACATTACCTGAATTTAAATTAACTGTCGAACAATTAGGAAAGATAATTATTACGCCTGATGTTAATCAATCAGTTGAGATTGGTAGAAACCCAGGCGGTACCTTAACACATAAAGAACGTTTAAGTAGAATTAAGAATGGTTCCGATAGATTATTTAAAAAGACAGTTGTTGTAGAACCAGATTATTTAACTGCGGCACAAACAGATAGAATTGTACAAGGACTATGGAATGCTGTGCATGCCGAAGACGGCTTAGACAAAGAAAAACTTGCTGACCTTATCGATACAGCATCTCCAAGAGTAAGCAAAGATTATGCTGGTGAGTTTATAGACAAAGCAACTCAAACATCATCTGATATTAATTCACAATATAAAATTTTTCATAAAAGAGTAATTTCCGGAGGGTATGATTACCAAGAGATGTTTGAACCCGGCATGCCTATAATGAAAAAAGAGCTAAACAAATTACAAGATTATATCAAAAAATTCCCACAATGGGAACATGCTGTTTCTAGAGATCATAATCCAGATCTACAGCAAGGACAAGACAGTTATATTGAAAATGCAATGAGTAAAATGTTGCAAAAAATGAGACTTCGTTGGGAACATTTAGAAGATGTTAGACAAGACCAGCCTGCAAAATATTATGATAGCATGAAGGTAATTGCTGATCTTGCAGAAAAACTAGTTAAGCAAAATAAAGCCGAAGACAATTATATGGTTGATAACCATCCTCAAGTAAAAGGCACTAGACATGAAGATGTGCGTGAAGGTCCTGCATATTTTGCAATGAGCAAATATGCTGCAGAGACATTGGAAAATGCTATTGATGAAGTTAGAGGCAGACCAGATGCGTTTAGTGAACCAGTTGCACACAGATTTAGAAATACAATGCAAGATTATTTAAGATCTTCATACGAAAGATATTACGATAAAAAGAAAGGAACTCCTGATTACTACGATGACGAGTATATACAAAAGTTAATTGGCGAGCGTACCACTAATATAAAAAATTTCTTAGAAGGGTTTGATAAAATTGCACAAGAGTTTGGATTTGATTCTCAACAAACAGCCATTGATAAAAAGAAAAAATTAGATGTAAAACAGGATCAGTTTAAGAAAAAACACGGGTCTCCACACATTGGTACACTTCCAGTATTTAAATTTGGTGGTTCAATATTTGTTTCAAGTTCGTATTATAGAAATCTTAAAGCCGGCGAAGATATGATCACTGACCGTGATATTGCCCAAGAATTACAAAGCCCACAAAGTAAAGTACAAAGTAGACTTGGAAACATACTAAGTATACCTACTGCTCATTATCATCAGGCATTAGTTGCTAGTGATATATTAGCAAATGATGCACATAAAGGTACATGGAGAGAGAAAGTAGCAATGAAAGTACTTCGTAAATTCCAGCAAGTTTACGATGCTGGTTTTAGTGGAGTAGCAGACGAAAGTAATTACATAAACATAAATTCAAATGATGGTGAAATTAAAAATTTATTAAAGCAAAGAAATGTCAAATTTGAGCCATCCTTAGGTGATGGCAGAGAAGGAATGGGTCAGTTCAAGCCATTACTTCCAAGTGAAGAAGCAGAAGGACCATACGGCGAACCGCTTGATACAATGGCAGCAGCTTCGTGGCATGTAAATAATCCAGAACTTTCTAAGAAGGCAAAAGCAGACCAAGAAAAACAACAAAAAGCAAAGAACGCAATATCGGGTATGGTTGACGCCGCTGATGTAGAAGGACTTGAAGGAGCATCTTCAAACGGTGTAGCAAATAGCACAAATTGGGGTAATCTAGCAGACTACTTAAAAATAGAGCGTGGCGTAGGCAATCAAGGTGTAAACTTGTTACAGAAAGTTTATGATCAATTTGACAGCAATCACAACTGGCGCCCAGATAATGAAAAAGCAATAGGCACAGAAAGATGGGCGGCTGCGGTTAAAGCGGCTAAAGAATACATAGAAAAAAATTATAAAGTAAGTGGCGGAAACTATTTTAGACTAAATGCTGATGGTAGTCTAGGAGACGATGTTAGTACAGTACATAGTAGCGAAGCTGACGCCCAAGCTCAAAGAGATAGGATTAGAAGGATGAGTAAAGAAAGTACATTTAACAAGTTTGACAAGTTGCCACTAGAAGAGCAATTAAACTTATTGAACAAAGTTGACAGTAATAAAATCAACGAAGCATATAAAAAGAAAGGTAAAGGTTTTGAACACCCTAATAAGTCTGGTAAAAAAGCAAAATATGTAGAAGGTGCAGTACCAGACAACTCACCAGAAAAGAAGATACAAGAGTTACTAAATGTTCCGTTACTTGCTAGTGATTTAAAAGCACAAATGGAAGCATATTTTGTAGTACCTGATCCTAGTATGATTAGAGCTTTCAGAGAAGCCGCTAGTGGTGCAGGTCCTGATACTGATTTGCGTTCTATATTCAAAGGCTTTGTACAAAACAAAGTACATCCTACTATTAAACAAAAAGCAGGACTTAAAGAAAGCATGTTGTCGGAAGATGACTTAGACAGAGATAAAGAAAGATTCAATTTTATTATAGATAAATTAAAAGATAACCCAGCATTCATACAACGAGTTTACCGTTTTATGAGAACAGATGCTGAAAACCATGAACGAGTACACCCTGAAGATTTCTTAAAGCCAGAGAAAACAGCACCAGAAGCAGACTACAGTTATAAAGGTGTACTACCAGAGTTCGTAAAAGCAATTATGAATACTAAGGGTGATTTTGACGACATCGAAAACTTCCTTTCCACATACGGACAAGTGAGCTATGTTGATACTAAAGTTTTAATGGCAGACGGTGCATCAACATGGGATCAATGGCTAAAAGGTGCCGAAGGAGTTAGTACAGAATTTATAACAGAACTATATGATAACTTGTTTAACATAGCACTAAACATTGAAGGCTCTAATAGAGGACCAGGCGAAGTTGGTCTTGCACTGTTAGCACCTAACATTACATTTGCTAGTGTAGGTGATTTAAAAATTGATGGTGTCGAAGTTGAAGTTAAAGGTGAGAAGTCAAGTGGTGGTGGCAGACTTAAAAATAGTAATGCCGACTACGGACAGCCACAGTTAGATGCAGTTTACGACAAGTTTAAAATTGCACCAGAAGATAGACCACAACGTTTACCAAGTGGTAACGCAGGTAGTAGAGCAGGAACACACTTCCTGGATATTGCTACTCAATTAGACACACTTGCAGCAGGTGCAGGTAAAGCATACATACAAGAACTATTTACTGCTACATTTAAATATGGCGATAAAAGCATGATTAACTATATGATTGCAAACTACACTGGCATGGATAGAGCGGATGCAAGTACACTAGCAGGCGAAATATCTTACAGCAGTTATGCAAACATACTCAAAGAAAAAGGCTTTAGTATGTTCTTGTTCTTAAAACTTGGCGGCAAGAAAAGTTTAGCATTTGATGTAGATGATTATAAAAATCACTTAGACAAGTTTAAATTGGGTTCATTGGATTGGGGTGACAAGATGAATGGACCAGCAGTACAGGTATCAATGAGATAATGAAACTTTCTGAGTTACAAAGGCCGGAGCAAGAAAAAAACTTCCCGCGAAAGATTATGCCTCAGATTAGGCAACCTGATCTTGACGACGGCCCTTTCTCATATAAGTTAGGAAACATATCAGTATCTAATCTAAAGCCTGTGCAAAAGCAACGAGTAAAAGGATTAAAAGATAAAGCAAAGCGTGGCTTTGATGATGGTAGTATAAGACCTATAATTATAGACAAAAATAATTTTATTGTCAACGGACATCATAGATATGATGTAGCATTAGAATTAGACTTAGATAAAGTTAAAGCAATTAGAGTCGATGCTACTATAGAAGAATTAATAAAGCATTACAGTAGTAAAGCCAGAGACGAAGAAACATACGAAGACGGCGCCGGAGGCGGTGGTGGTGGAGCCGGCGGTGGAGCCGGAGCAGGAGGCTCAGGTGGAGCCAGTGGTGGTGCAAGTGCAGGTGGTGATGGTGGTGCAGCAACAGGCGGAGGCGATTCCGGTGGTGATGCAGGTGGTGATGTAGGTGGTGCTGATCCAGGCGATGCTCCTACTATGGATGCTCCTGTTAGTAGAGGATTTTTAGGAATAGGTACACTAGCACCGTACAAGAAAAAGAAAAAGAAGAAAAAGAAGAAAACTTCAAGTGTTAAGTTTGGCGGTAGCATATACGAAACAATAGAAGCAATGCAAGACCTTCAAGCATTATTAAATGCAATCGACGAAAACTTTGCAGACGGTAAGAAGAAAGGCAAAAGCAAGCCTGGTAGAGTCAAAAAAGCAGGTGCTAGTTGTAAAGGTTCTGTAACAAGTTTAAGAGCAAAGGCTAAAAAGTATAGTGGTGAAAAAGGCAAAATGTATCACTGGTGTGCTAACATGAAAGGCGGAAAAAAGAAGTGAACTTAAATGATTTTTTAACAGAAGAAAAGAAAGTACTTGTACAAGAAAGATTACCTTACGGTAAAAGCGATCTCGATCCTGTTATGAGTGAGGACACAATTAACTTTCACTATGGTAAACTTGCTAAAGCATACGTTACAAAATTTAACGAGGGCAAAGGCGATGCACAGTTTATGGAAGCAGGTGCATTCTTACACAATATATTTTTTCCACAATTGAAAGCACCAGGTGGTAGTAATAATCCTACTGGTGCAAGTAAAGAACTTATAGACAGTAAGTATGGAGACTTTGCTACATTCAAAGAACAGTTCGAAGAAGTAGCAATGAAGATACAAGGTAGCGGCTGGGTATACATGAGTACATCCGGTGATATCAAAACAATAGTTAATCATCAAGTTAAAAATGACATTGCAATGTTAGTTGACTGGTGGGAACATGCTTGGGCATTAGATTACCAACATGACAAAGGCAAATACTTAAACAATATGTGGCGTATTATTAACTGGGACATTGTAAACGTTAGACTAACATAATTAAAAACGGTAAATACTACTATGAAGATCAACGATATTATTCAAGAAACAACTAGTGCAGGTGGTATTGCTACCGTTGCAGCTCCTATGGGTGCTATGCAAAAAAGACCTAATGCAAGTGTGTTTGCTAATACAACTCCTAAAAAGAAAAAGAAGAAAAAAACAAGCGAAGCAAATGCAAATCAACAAGCATCTCTGTATAATCCAGATGGCAAAACTTACAGGCAACAACCTATGCCACATTTAGATGATAGAGATCCTGTAAACAAAGCACAAGACTTTGATTCATTCGACGATGACGACTTAACATACGATCAAGACTTAGATAAAGACATAAGGGACAGGCAGAGAAATGAAAAACTTTCTAAAATGTTAGATACACTAAAACCTGCAGAAAGAAAACTTATAGCCTTACGATATGGACTTGACGGTGAGGACCAACATAGTTTAGAAGATGTTGGCAAAATGTTTGGTATTACTAGAGAAAGAACACGACAAATAGAATCAATGATTTTACGCAAATTTAGACATCCTGATATGGTTAAAGATATCAAAGATACTATGCCTGAAGGCAAAAGCCCACATAAAAAAGGCACTAAAAAATATAAGAAGCACATGGCAGCAATGCATGCCGAGGCTACTTTACAAACAGGCGGATACGGTAAGCCTAAAAAGTCAAGGCATCAGCAAAAGATATGAAAGCAGTAAAAGGTAAAGATAACATCTTAAGTCTAATTAACAAGTTTGAAACACAACTATATGATCAGGCTGAACTGTTTGGCGGTTTAAAATTAAATGAACTGTCTGAGCGTGATGCACATCTCTGTGATGTAATGCATCAAAAAAATATTTTCAATAAAGTAAACAAAAATGGGTGTGAGTGCTACATTATATACTCAGCAAAACAAAAATTATAGAACACCAGTTCATAAATACCTATATGAACAAGCAAAGACTTACCAAGCAATTAGACACTATAGCCACTAATGTTGCTAAAAAAGGTGTGTATGTTGTAACCAAACATAACGATTCATTTGCTGTGCAAGAGCACATTACTAAATCTTTAGTAGCAACAGAAATTCCAATGAAATGTGTTGCATCATACTTATGCAGACTTCGTAATAAAGGAAAAGCACCTAGTATAACTATTAAAATTAAGTTAGAAGGGCTAATGGGACAGTATTATAGGTGTAAAAACGACATAATGTTCTATAGACACACTATAAAAAACACAAAAGACTTTACAAAATCCCAAGTAGTTGAAGCAAGACTGTTTGATACAATATGTAAGTTCAATTATACCAAAGACGAACTCAAACGGTTCAACTAAAATGTTCACAAAGATGATAAATAACAGTAATAGAGAATTTAATACCTGGGATTAATAAAAATGTTTTTAAAAGAATTCAACCAAAACGGGGCAAAGAAGATTGCCAAAGTTAACAAAATGCTAAAGGAAGAATTTGGTGTGTCATTGAAGACCTCCGGATTTCCTAAGAAAGCAAAATTAGACAGTTTACTAGAAACTGCTAACAAAAGTATTGCTTTAATCAAAAGCGGTAAAACTAAGTTTCAACAAGATCCTGATTACGCAAAGTTTTTAGGCATCAAAGATGTTCTTACAACTATGATTAGCGAAGGCATGTACGCAGAATCACCAGCACATGGTGAGATGAAAGAAATGATTAATGCTAGTGTTTGTAGTTTAATGGACAGCGGCTACACTGTAGACGAGGCTTGTGGCGAATGCATGAATCAGTACAGAATGGACTCTCGTTTTGCATACGATGATGAACATGTTATGCCAATTATCCTTTCAGCAGCAAAAAACTACTTGGAATCATGTGGTATGAATCACGAAAGTATTGAAGAAGAAGGCGAGTATATCCCAGAAACAGACCTTAACGATTCATTGCTTAGAGAACTTGCTAAAGAGTGTGGTGTTGAATTAACAGGTACAGAAAGCCTAGAAGCAATTGAAGAGAAGTTAGAATCTTTTGCTAAAGTAACAGAAAAAAGTAGAGACGCAGTTGTTGGTTTCTTAAACGGTTTAGATGAAGATGCAGTTGCAAACGGTATTAAAATGTTTGGTGCTAAAGTAGCAGAGCAAAACAAATTCACAGGCGCAAGAAAAGACGCTATTGCTAAAGGCGAAAAGAAATTTACAGTAGACGGCGAAGAGTACGAAGTAACAGGCGACACTGAAGACGAAAAGAAAAACGAAAGCACAATGTTTGATAGTATTATAGACGACATGCTAAACGAAGAAGTTGAAGGTACAAGTATCGAAGAAGCAGAAGTTGTAATGGCAGTAAGAGCATTAGCAGACGACATACAAGGACATGTAGAAGAAATTGGTCGTATGATGAATGAAAGTCTTCCTGCAATTGCAGATCAAATGCGTGGCGAAATGGGTGCTCAAGCAGCAGCTACTTTTGCAGACAGTGTTAATGGTTTACTAAGCGGATACTTAGAAAATTCAAAACTTGCTAAAGATGGCATTGATAATGCTATAGCAGGTTTAATCGGCGCAGGCACAATTGTAAACACTGACGATATGGGTTTAGGTGACACTGCTGACTTAGGCGCACCTGCAGAACCTGAAGTAGGATTAGAAGAGCCAGCAATGGATGTTAACGAACCAGCAGCGGCAGGCCCAGAAGAAGAACCATTAGGCAGAACACCTGTAGAGGTTTAACATGCTAATTAGAGAAGTGATATCAGAGGGATATTTTTCCGATTTAATTCTTACTGTTCAAGATCTACTTACAAAAGTAGGAGCAAAAGGTGAGACGGATATTCCTACTGAACAATTTAGAGCACTTCTAGCCAAGCAAGGATATGTTACTACAACAGACGAACTTATTGCAGCAATTGATAAGAGCGGACATGCTAGTAGTGTAAACAGAGAAGTCATTAAAACTAAGAATCAATTACCCGACGAAGTAAGCACAGATGACGGGGAAGAAGCAGCAGACACAGTATCTGACTTAGCTCAAGGTGCAGCAAGTACTGCAATGAACACGGAGATAGCATAGCAATGCCAGGCATATTTATAAATGCTAAAACAGCACGAAGCAGTACTAGAAACAATACTGTAATTCACAACGAAGTAACTGCTATTGAGAACGCAGTATATGCTAATGTTGATGCTGGCATACTATATGCAAATGTAAACAATTCTACAATGACTAACAGTAATGTGTACTACTATGTATGGAACAACATTACAACAGATCCAACTAAATTAGATCAACTTAACTATGTAAAAAACTACTTCACTAAGTTAGGATACGGTGTTAGTATTATTACAAATCCAAACGATGCAACAGCATTACAGTGGAATATTAGTTGGTAATACCTATAAGTTATTGAAAAGAAAGGCATTTTTAAGTGCCTTTTTTATTGACACAACATCCATCACATGTTATAATACATCTTAACTAATAAAGGTATACTTAATGCTTGTAGAAAAATTCACTTACCCGACTCTCAAAAGGGTAACAGCAAAAAACGGACAACGCCAATACACAGGTGATGATAATCAACCAGTGCCAAGTGTCACAACAGTACTTTCTGATACTGGTGATAAGACAGCACTTATTAACTGGCGTAAGCGAGTAGGCGATGCTGAAGCAAACAGAATTAGTCAAGAAAGTGCAGGCTTAGGTACCAAAGTACATAATGCTTTAGAAAAATATGTATTACTTGAAGAGTACGAAATCAAAGGTAATAACCACATAAGTATTATGGCTAAAAACATGGTTGATGAAATGATCGACAAAGGTTTAAGCCAAGTAGATGAGATATGGGGTGTTGAAGTAGCACTAATAGCTCAAGGCTTATACGCAGGTACAAGCGATGCTGTGGGCATGTTTAACGGTGTTGAAAGTATTATAGACTTCAAGACTGCTAAAAAGATTAAAAAGCGTGAATGGATTGAAGATTACTTCATGCAAGGCTGTGCATACGCACTAGCACACAATGAAATGTTTGGTACAAACATCAAACAAGTTGCTATTTTAATGATCGACAGAGAAGGCAAATACGCTGACTTTGTTATTAATGGTGACGAATTCGAAGAATACTGCAATAAATGGGCAATGAGATTAGCAGACTATTACTCATTGCAATGAACAAACTATTAACATTATGTACACCTTTAATTGAATCCGGCGATTTCTACGCAGGTGCAAAAGGTGAAAAAACCGGCCCCATAAGTAGAGAATATCTTACTGATGTTCTAAAATGCTACATAGACAAAACAGATTCATTATACAGCAAAATACTATCACTGGTGACAAAGCCTGCAGAGGATATACCTGATGATCATCAGCCAGTTATAAAACTATTAAAATATAATGCTGGTGCAAAAGCCGACATGCACTACGATGACTGTACTTATGGAACCAGTATTATTTTATTAGATTCATCTAGCGACTTACAAGGTGGAGAAACTTGTATAAAAACAGATAAGTTTGAAATTGTTGACATGAAATCAGGCGACCATATTTTTCATCCCAAAGGTAGATTGCACGGTGTAACAAAACTTACTAAAGGATATAGGCATGTGTTGGTGCTTGTATGGTAAGACTATTATAATAAAGTTTAGTCACTCAAAGTGATAAATACTGTTAAGTAAGTAATTAGAGAGGCTTAACAGTGGCAGAAGAAACAACAAAAATCGTACGAATGCAACAACGCAGAGGTCAGAAACAAGACCTCCCTAAGCCGTTGCGTCCAGGAGAACTTGGATTCGCAACAGATAGTAGACAGTTGTACATTGGCGCCGACACAACAGATCCAGTTTCAGATATATACAATAAAACAGGTATATTTGAAAAAACAGCAAGTGCCCAAAGTATAACAGCAAGTCTTGCTAATATACAAATGGTTAAATTTACAGTGCCTCATAAAATTTATGATAAAGGTGAATTCGACGGTGTTGCAAATGTTGTTAGTTGGACTCCGGCAACAGTAGTTGCGTCAAGTGGCACAACAGTTGGTAGAGAAGGAAAAGTATTTGGTAATATTAATGCCGGTGCAAGTTTTGTAAACAACATAACAGGTTCAGCCTTTGTTCCTACTGATTTACAAGTAGTTAAAAATGGTACTGTTACTGTACCATCTAAGGTAGCATCAATTAGTTCAGGAGAAGATTACTTCTTTGAACAATCTGCTACAGGTCAAAGTGTTTCTACTCACTCTCATACACTTACATTTAGATCGCCTCCGTCAGGAGCAGATGCAGTTTCAATCTCTTATTACAGTAATGCCGCAGTAATTAATGCAGTAACTAGTGCTAACATTGGTTTAACAAGTCAGCCTGGTTTTTATGCTTCAAAAGGTATTACATCTTACAGAGAATTAGACAACAATAATATTAGAGTTGCAGAAGGTATTGGTATTGGCTTTATTGGTATGCAATTTAAGCACATACAAGTAGCAACAGATGTAAAGTATGCACCTAACTCAGCAGACTTTTCGCAGACATTAGGTACATTACTTTTAACAAAGAACGACACTGTAAGAGAAAATGTTACAGCAGTTGCAACAGCATCTGATATTACTTTATCAGCAAACATACTTGCTGGAAGTTATTCATTAGATTCTAATGAGGATTATGATCCTAATGGAGTTTATAACCATACATATATTAAAGGTGGCACTGATTGGCTAGCAGATGGTAAGGTACTATCTATTTCAGACTACGATTTATCGTCAGGTGAAGTTACTGCTACAATACCAAGTAATGCAGCAAGTTTAACAAGACAAGTAACAGGCGCTGATGCTGGTGTTGGAAGTAAGTTAAGAATAACAGTTGAGAATGTTGAGAATACACAAATTGTTGATAGTGTTAAATTTATAGATTTAAGTGGTACTAATGTATCAGGCTTAGATGGTACTGTAGTAAATGTTGACACAGCAATTGGAGCAGGTGCGGTTAGTACAGTAAGTAAAACTATCAGTTTGGATATAGCATTTAACTCTGCAATGGCCACAGACCCTGCTAACTTAGTCTATATAACATACAAGAATAAAGATGCTTCTAATGTTGTTGTAAGCAGTGAAAGACACGGTAATCCAGTTGGCGGTTCTGTAACATTAACAAACAATGAAGCAGCAAATCCAACAGGTACTAAAACAGTTGCCGCTGTTACTGATAACACATTTATTTTAAACACTGGTTCAAACATAACTGGTAATGTAACAAACTTAACATTTACTCCAGTTATATCTAGTGCTACAGTTGAAGCAACACCGGTTGTTTCAATGAACTTAGCCTCAGCATCAACCCCCGCTGATGTACAAACACTTGTTAATGGTGCAAACTTATGGCCCAGAATCAATAGTATACCTGGCGCAGCTGACAAGATGTACATAACACATGCTGAAGCAGTACAAAAAACACCATTTACTTTTGCGTTACACGAAGATACATCAAGTACAGTAACAGCATTAGGACTTAGAGCCGACGAATACGATAGACCAACTGCAACTGTTAAAGCAAAACTTGAAGATTGGTTAAACGAAACATTAAATGATCCTACTGTTAATATATTTAAAGATGTATATATAAATGCAGAATTTAACTCCACAGCAACAGGCGGTAATCCTGTGTTTACTGATTGGCCATTGAACTTAAACAGTTCAATTGGTGAGATGAATTTTGAGGAAAGAACAGAGGCTCGAGACTTTGCAAAAATATTAAACAACTTATACTTTGAATCAACTAATCCTGATATAAGAGGATTAATGAATATCAAAACAAACATTGAGTTCTTAACAGCAGAGGCACTAGCGGCAGGACAAGCAACAACAGATTTCCCTACACCAGAGCAATTAACATTGCCAACAGGAACAAACAATCCTGTTAACGAATTAGACATTTCAATGTCACCAGGTGAAGGACAATTAAATACTGTATTTGTAGAATATGCTATGCATGCCACAACTAGTTCAGGCAATTATCGTCGTGTAGGTACACTAATGTATTCCGGTGATACAACAATTAACGATGTTGTATTAACAGATAACTATACAGATGCTCGTTCAGGTACACTAACAGGTAATGTAGACTTTGTTGGTGGTGTAACAGGTACAACTGGATTTATAAAAACTAATAACACATTAAGTCCTGCCTGTTCGGTGCAAGTTAGATATATTGCACGAAGATGGCCAGACTAATACAAGTTTAATTTATGTTCAACAAACACCAAACGTCATCAGAGCGTTTGAATGCATGGCGTACAGTAAGACAGCAAGAATACAAAACAGTAGAACCTTTGCTAGAAGCGTTTGCGCCTATCAAACCTATACCTAGATATATAGACTATTACACTCCTCGTGACTGGCCCAATGTGTTTGAAATAGTATCTGAAGGATACTTTTGCCAGTCTGGAATCACTTTAATATTAGCGGCTACATTACACAATAAAGGATTCATTTCCGATGAAGAATTGTACTTTGAAGTGATAAGTAATCATATAAACGGAAATGAAGGGTTGGTATTAATACACAACAATTTAGCATATAATTTTCTCCCAGGACAGACTGTAAGTATGCAGGAAGTTATAGATAACAGTACTAGATTTAATTCCCATAAAATTAAAACATCCGCACTTTTTTCTTGACATTTACACCGTTTTATTGTACAATTTGCTTCTGGTAAATAATACACTAAAAACTTAATTAGAAACAAACAGACAACGGATAAACACATGCAAGTACAAAAACGATCTGGGCAACTCGAAGACATCAACATAGACAAGTTGCACAAGGTAGTACAATATGCCTGCGATGGCATTACTGGTGTTGCACCAAGTGAAGTAGAGATCAACAGTCAGATACAATTGTACAACGGAATTACAAGTACTGATATACAAGAGACACTTATCAAAAGTGCCGCTGATTTAATTAGCGAAGAATCACCAAATTATCAATATGTAGCAGGAAGGCTAATCAACTATCATTTGCGTAAAGCAGTGTATGGTGAGTTTCAGCCACCGTGTTTATGTGATATCATAGACAAAAATATCAAGCAAGGGTTTTACGATAGAGAAATTTTAATCGCATACACAAAGGATGAAGTTGATACACTAAGCAACTACATCAATCACAGTAGAGATGAGTATTTAACTTATGCGGCTATGGAACAATTCCGTGGCAAGTATCTTGTGCAGAACAGAGCAACAGGTGAGATATTTGAAACACCACAAGTGTGTTATATGCTTATTGCTATGACATTGTTTAGTAAGTACGACAAAGAAACAAGACTTGAATATGTTAAAGCATACTACGATGCAATTAGTACATTTGAAATAAGTTTGCCTACACCAGTTATGGCAGGTGTGCGTACACCACAAAGACAGTTTAGTAGTTGTGTGCTTATTGAAACTGATGACAGTTTAGACAGCATTAATGCAACTACAAGTGCTGTAGTTAAGTATGTAAGTCAGAAAGCAGGTATTGGTATTGGTGCTGGTGCTATTAGAGCTATTGGTTCACCTATTAGGAGTGGAGATGCAACTCATACAGGAGTTATCCCCTTCTATAAACTTTTTCAATCAGCAGTTAAGTCATGTTCACAGGGCGGTGTAAGAGGTGGAGCAGCCACACTATACTATCCTATTTGGCACACAGAAATTGAAGACATGCTTGTACTCAAGAACAACAAAGGCACAGAAGAAAATCGTGTAAGACACATGGACTACGGTGTGCAGTTTAACAAGTTAATGTATGAAAGGTTATTAACAGGTGGAGACATTACATTGTTCTCACCGCATGATGTACCTGGCTTATACGATGCTTTCTTTGCTGATCAAGATAAGTTTAAAGAACTATACGAAACAGCAGAAAGAAACACTCGTATTAAAAAGAGATCTGTTAAGGCAATGGATTTATTTTCTGCGTTTGCAACAGAACGCAAAGACACAGGTAGAATATATTTAATGAATGTTGATCATGCTAACACACATGGAGCATTTGTAGAGGATGTAGCACCTGTTAAGCAAAGTAATTTATGCTGTGAGATTAACTTACCAACTAAGCCATTAACAAGTGTTGATGATGCAGAAGGTGAAATTAGTTTATGTACTTTAAGTGCTATCAATTGGGGTGTTATTAAAGACTTCAAACAGATGCAACGAGTATGTAACCTTGCTGTAAGAGGCTTAGACGCACTCTTAGACTACCAAAGTTACCCAGTACTTGCAGCACAGTTAAGCACAATGAAACGCAGACCGTTAGGTATTGGTATTATTAACTTTGCATATTGGTTAGCAAAGAATGACTCAACATATCAAGATCCTAACTTAGAGTTAATTGACGAATGGGCCGAAGCATGGAGTTATTTCTTAATTAAGGCAAGTGCAGATTTAGCAGTTGAGAAAGGCGAGTGCCCAGGAACAGTAGAAACTAAGTACGGTAGAGGATTAACACCTAACCAAACATACAAGAAAGAAGTTGACGAGCTAGTTAAGCATCAAGAAAGACAAGATTGGAAAGGATTGCGTAAGCAGTTAGCAGAGACTGGTATCCGTAATTCAACACTGATGGCACTTATGCCAGCAGAAACATCAGCACAGATTAGTAACAGCACAAATGGTATTGAACCACCACGCAGTTACATCAGTGTTAAACAAAGTAAGCACGGTGTATTGAAACAAGTAGTGCCGGGTTACCCAAGACTTAAAAATAAGTATGACTTATTGTGGGATCAAAAGTCGCCCGAAGGTTACTTAAAGATTATGGCTGTATTACAAAAATACATAGATCAAGGTATTTCGGTAAATACATCTTACAATCCAGAACACTACGAAGATGAGAAAGTGCCAATGAGCGTTCTCATTAAAGATATAATTACATTTTACAAATACGGCGGTAAGCAATTGTACTATAATAATACTAACGACGGACAAGGTGAGTTAGATACAGAACAAAAACTAGAAGCATTAGAAATTACCGAAGTAGAAGAGGATGATTGCGAATCGTGCAAAATATGAAATCAGTTTTAAATACAAATAAAAAATATAATCACATGGAAGCAAAAATGTTCCTAGACCCCAATGGCGGTGTGTGTATGCAACGGTATGATACAATTAAGTATCGTCAGTTTGAAAAACTTACCGACAAACAATTGGGATTCTTCTGGAGGCCAGAAGAGGTTGATATTGCCAAAGACTCAAAAGACTTCAAAGACTTAGAAGCACACGAGCAACATATCTTTACATCAAACTTAAAAAGACAAATACTCTTGGACAGTGTTCAAGGGCGTTCACCTAACTTAGTGTTCTTGCCTATTGTTAGTCTACCAGAATTAGAAACCTGGATAGAGACTTGGGCATTTAGTGAAACTATTCACAGCAGAAGTTATACACATATCATCAGAAATGTATATCCTGACCCGAGCAAAGTTTTTGATGAGATGACAAGCATCGAAGAAATTGTAGACTGTGCTGACAGCATTACACAATGCTACAACGATCTATATGACTACAATGACTTAATGCGTAAAGGTGCAGCAAAGTATAGTTTATACGAGCATAAGAAGAAACTATGGAAATGTTTAATGAGCGTAAACATACTAGAAGGTGTGCGTTTTTATGTATCGTTTGCATGTAGTTGGGCATTTGCTGAAGTTAAAAAGATGGAAGGTAATGCTAAAATTATTAAGTTAATTGCTAGAGATGAAAATGTTCACTTAGCAAGTACACAGCACATGTTGAAATTATTACCTAAAGAAGATGAAGACTTTGCAAAGATTGCAGAAGAAACTAGAGAAGAATCAAAGCAAATGTTTATCGAAGCAGTTGAGCAAGAAAAAGCATGGGCTGAATACTTGTTCAAAGATGGAAGTATTATTGGACTAAACGCAGAGCTATTAAAGCAGTATGTAGAATACATTGCGGCTAAGCGAATGACTAACATCGGCTTAGAAAAAGTTTACACAGCAGGAACACACCCATTACCGTGGACACAAAAATGGATAGGCGGTAGTGATGTACAAGTAGCACCACAAGAGACAGAGATTAGTTCGTATGTAATTGGTGGTACAAAACAAGATGTTACGGAGGAAACCTTTAAAGGTTTAACCCTTTGAGACCTTTTGATCAATACAAAAGATTTTTTGCTTTTGGTTGCAGTTTTACAAGATACAATTGGCCTACATGGGCCGACATTATAGGACATGTAACTCCAGAATATTACAATTATGCACAAAGTGGTGGCGGCAATCTATTCATATCTAATAGCATAGTAGAAGCAAATCTTAAGCACAACTTTACCACAAACGATTTAATTATGGTTATGTGGACTAGTATATGCAGAGAAGATCGTTATAAAAACGGTCTTTGGTCAACTCCAGGAAACATTTATGCCGAAGGTGTATTTGAACCAAAAGAGTTTGTTGAAGATTGGGCAGATAATAGATTTTATCTTATGAGAGACTTAGCAATTATAGAACAGTCTCATGCATATCTAAAAAGTTTGCCTTGTGATTTTGATATGCTTAAAATGATCGAATTCGAAGATACATCAGGAGGCAGAGACTCGCCCGAATATAACGAAGGTAATCCAGATGTTTTAGACTTTTATCATACTACAACACAAAAAGTTAAGCCTAGTATTCACGAAGTAATATATAACGGCGAATGGAAGCCACTTGAGATATCAGGTTGGGGCGATAAAGGGCAAACAGCAGACTACCATCCTACTCCACTGAATTATCTAAAATACTTAGAAAGTTTTTATACTTGTAATGACAAAATGACAGGTTATGCAAGGTACTATAATAAAGCACTTCTAAAGTGCAAGTCTTTAGATGATACTTTAGGATTCTGGAATCCGGTCATGGCTACCAGGTTATGATATAAATAATCACACACAGAGGAAACACACATGTATAAATTAGAAGAACTCTCAGGTGAAGTTATCACCTTAAAACTTATGAGCGGCATCGAAGTACTAGCACAACTGCTAGGAGTAGATGAGGACAACAAACTGTTTACAGTTGGTGAACCAAAGATTGTTGTTATTAACGGTGCTGATCTTGCACTAATTCCTTATATCTTTACAGGACCTACAGACGAGGTTACAATGCCCATGTCAGCAATTCTAAGCGTCTGTAAAGCAAGTGAAGACAGTATTGCGGACTATGAAGCTCTTAATGAACAAGAAGCAGACATAGGCATTATCGAAGAAGAATAGCATTATAGGGCATTACAGCCGTATATGCCCTGCTGATTTAAATTGTTGTATAAATACTCTTTATAAGTGTATATAAGTTAATTATATATGCATGTTAACCCTCAACACGCAGACGACATGAAAAAAAGATACAACAACAACTTCCCTAGGTTAGTCGAAGACTTAGAAATATTTACACTGTCCAGTATTTTCTTATTCTCTATACTTGCGTTAACTCCAGCAGTATAATGAAACATGCAATGTGTTACATGATATTACTCTTTGCTGCCAATACAGATAGTATAGCAGGCATAATGCGTGGATTGCGTGATGTAGACAATAATATTTACTACCTGGAACCAAAAAATGATCGTTAGAGACGCAACACCCGAAGAACAAGCAGAATGGTTTAAAACAGACTATTTCATGAAAGGCGATTTTAGTGCTATGCAACTGTTTGTGGTTATACCAGCAGTTATACAAATAGTAGTATTCTTTTCTATGTTAGCAGTATTTAAATTAAATAGTGTCCTATTTTAGAAACACATTTAGACTACTAGTAGGCGTTGGTAAGTCAGAACATAACACTGCATCACCCTTTCAAATTCTTATAACAGCAATAGCATTAGGCTTTGCATTCTTAGGCTCTATATCGTTACTGCTAATAATGGCGAGTATAATCATATAAATAGTAGTATGGCAAAGATAGCAAGAGTAAAAACAGATACAGCAAAAGGTGTTATACTAGGACCTGGAGCATCAACAGTATTTGCTGATAATAAAAAAGTTTCTTTAATAGGAGATAAGGTTGCTCCTCATGGCAAAGCACCACATACTTCGCCTACACTAGTGTCAAATGGTGCAACTACAGTGTTAGCAGACGGCGGTATTCCTGCTAAACAAGGAAGTACTGCTACATGTGGACATAATGTTAGTAGCGGTTCGCCAACTGTTGAAGTAAGTTAAACAACTTCTAATATATCAGTAATACTATTATTGTATATGTTTATAGTAGACAAATCTATTCTTACAAACTTAGCAAGTTCTTGCATTACTGATAAGTTATATGCATTACTTGTATCTACTTCGTAATAATCCCAATCACCGCATAGTGCGTAACTAAATATTTGAGCAATACCCGAACCTTTGATAACATGTCCTTTGATAGTAATATTAATAATATCATCTGTGTCCAAGTCTTTTGCTGTTATTGGTACAGGTAATTTTTCTAGTTCGTCGATTGGTGTTCCTTTAATACTTCTAACTTTTGTTTTTAATAAGTTCCATCCTATTGCTGTTTGTGCCAATGTTGGTTGATTTGAACCAACAGGATGAATATCGTATAACCATTTACCTTGTTTAGATATTACACTAAAGCATTTATTACCAAACAACGGGTCTTCTAGTACTTCAAATGTAGCACCTATAGCTCTACAAAAATGTTCTATTGCAGGTTGTTGATGAGCATTGTGCTTAAATTTGTAAAATTTTATGTGTGCTTTGTTACCTACAGTTATTATGTTTTCTTTAATATGATTCCATTCAGCACCTAAGAATACTTTACCACATTGTTCGTATATGCCGTCAATATTAAAGATAATGTTTATACTTGCATCTTGCTCTTTGTATAAACAACTAGCATCTACTATACTTTTTACTGCCTTATTCTCAGCCATTCCGTAGGTGTTAACCATAATGTATACACCTTGTATAGTCATAACACGCACAAAAGGTGCAAGTTTACTCCACTCTAATGCATCACCGTATTCGTTATCCATTGTAATAGATTTTAAATCTGGTAAGTCTTGGGTGATTTCAACTAAGGTAGGATATGATGCTTCTATGTCGCCTATTGATCTATGCTTGAACACAGAACAAAGCCACTGACCAGCGGCGCTTAGTGGATTAAAAACGCGACTGTGTGTTGTTGTGTCTATTCGTATGTTTTCTAAAGTCATAAAAAAAGGTACCAATTGTATTTAGTACCTTCTTTTAAGTAAGTATAACTTATTTGATTTGGTTATTAATGGATGCTGAGTACTGAATTACTTCTTCGTAATCTGCATCATCATCGTTATAGTAATACTCTGTTGATGTATTTAACTCTATTTCTGAAGTTGCATACACACCAATTGAATACTCTTCAACATAAACTTTGTCACCCATTGTGCCTTTAACAGCAAAGTGATAAACACCTGGTGCTAAACTTTCTGCACAACCTCCAGCAGTTGTTGCTGTAATTGTAACAATACCAGTTGCGGCATCAAATGCCATCCATGGTGCTAACGGACTAAAGTCTAACACTGCGACATTAGTTACATCTGCATGTAAACCAATATCGATAGTTGCTGTTTGTCCATGTTGTATGTTTGTTAACCTACCTGATGGAATCTGTGTAAATGTTACATCTGATGTCATCGGTAGTGAAAGTATTGATAAACTTACTTTTTCATATTCTGCTATCTTACCTGATGGGTAAGTTAAGTTATCGTAACTAAGAATAGTTTGGAAGTTTTCAGCAGTAGAAGTTGATCTAGGTAAACGAGCCATTTCGTTACCACGTGTTACCATGTATGATTTAATTGTTTCTGCTGATGCACTTGGATATAAGTTCATGAAGTGCGTAGCACAACCTGCTACCATAGCAGATGATACTGATGTTCCTTGAGCTGGTACATAGTTACTTGTGTTTGCTAAGTCTACTACACATACTTCTTCACCAATTGCGAATATATCAATCTTGGCTGCACTTTGTACTAGACCTCTACGAACTGGAGTTGTTTCGTCATCAACATAATCAATCAATGGCATTTGACTGAAAGTTGATACATGGAATGTTTGGCTGTGTGAACCAACAGTTGTAATAGTGTCCAAACCACCTGGTGTAATTGTATCAACATCAACACCACAACCTGCGTTACCTGCTGCTGCAACTAGCATTAAGTTTTCTGCTAACATCTGGTTAAGTTTAGCATCAATTAATGCGTTCTTAGTCATAGACCAAGCCATTAATACAACTTTAGGCTTAGACGCATCGTTAGCTCTATGGTGTATTAATACTGCTTCTAATGCATCAATAACATCGCCTGCTGTAATTGTACCTGTAGCATTGTCGAACATCTTAACATTTTGTATAGTTGTACCTTTAGCACTACCAATTGACTCACCAATTATAAGTGATGCCATTTTAGTTCCGTGACCGTCAGTGTCACCGAAAGCAGTTGCATCTGGGCAACTGTGTAAATCAGTTACTAATGGTGTTTCGCCAAACTCTTGGTGATACGGATCAAAACCAGTATCCATTAAGTAGACAGTTTGTGTTGCACCATAAGTGCCGTCTAGTGGATGCCAGTAATACTGATAGTTAGGGTTAATTGCTGTAGTTGATAAATGCTCAGTATCTTGTTCGTCACTTGCTTCAGTAAATGCTTCAAGTGCAACGTTAAGTGCTTCGCCGTTTTCAGAGGATTCAGTTACTCCTGCAAGTCCTGAGACTTGACCTGTTGTTCCTGAAACTCCGTATGTAAGTGGGAAAGAATAAGTTTTAGTTATTGTTAATCCACTGTTTGTAATTGCCAGCTCTGCCGCCCCTGCGTTTGCATAAGTTGACGAGTCTAGTGATATAATAAAGTTTGCCATTTAGTTTTGCTCCAAAAAACGAATTTGTATTCGGTTTAGCTCCATAAGTATGTATTAAGTATATTTATCATCTTTTGCAAAGATAGAGATCATTTATGATAGAATTTGGAAATCCGCCAGCATTACAGTATTACGAGGAAGAAAAGTTTCTCAGTATTACAATCAAAAAGCCATCAGGCAACAGTTCCTTGTTGGATTTAATAAAAGAACAACTGTCGCATATTGAAAAAGCACATATTTGCCTAAGCGGTGGCGGCGATAGTCAGTTTGCTTTAAGAGTTTTACAACAATTAGGTATACCTATAACAGCACATACCTACCTTACTACTTGGGAAGGTGCACCTATTAATTCTGACGATGTAATGACTGCTAAAATGCTTACCGATAGAGAAAACATCGAACTACATGTTACACAAATCGAACTATATGATTTTTTCAAAGACAAAAAACATTTAGAATACGGTAAAAAATACGCAACAGCAAGTCCACAGATAGCAGTACACCTTCACTATTTAGATACTGCATTCAAAGACATTGACGGCACAGTAGTACTAGGTGGTGATGTTCCGATGCTGATCAAAGACTCTCCACACGGAGAAGGCCCGGGAGACATTGCAGGACTTAGTGGTTCGTTTATAATGAAAAATACACAGGCATATCATGCAGTAGCAAGAGACAACAACTTCGATATAATAAAAGACCTTCTATATTGCACACCTCAAATAATATATAAAGCATTAGAACTTAGCATAGACATTGTTGAAAAATATCAAATGCATTGTGAAGTAGGTGATACAAACGGATATGCACATAAATTAAAACATGCAATATACGAAGAAATACTACCAGGTGGTATTAACCCGTTAATGAAAAGCACAGGCTTCGAAAGATTAAAAAAATATCTTGCTTCACAGTCAGGTATATATAACACATTTGATTTAAAATATAGAACGCCAATGGAACTAGCATATAGAGATATGCAACGAGATGCAACGCATGATGCTGAGTTTGGTGATAGCCCAGGAACCGACGGCACTGTTAGATATAAAGCAGGCAAACTGCCACAAGAATTATCAGAGCGATACCGAGCAGCTATAGAAGATAACAATAGCAAAAACATATACGAATACTACTTCGACTTTTAATAACAGCCATAATTAAGATAAATACTGCTATAATACACATAGGAGTAACAAATGGCATTATCAGAATTTTCTACGAAGGACAAAGGGATGGTCCTTGCATTATTCGCTAATCAATGTTATCAACCACCGGAACAATTATTTGAACCAAAGAATGGTATACCAGATCTAGCACCACTTAAAAAGTTTTTAAACAAACCACTACCACCAACATACATCGATGTTGACGGAGCTCAGGCTTATGTTATGAGCGACAAGGACGATGTACTGATTGCATGTAGAGGAACTGAACCAACAGCATTGAATGATGTTAAAGCAGACTTGAACACATTCAGAATGCCTCACCCAGTAGCAGGTAAAGTACACCAAGGCTTCTACGGAGAGTATGAAAAAGTAATGCCAGATATTAAAAAAGCATTAGCAAAGCACGACAAGAAAAATACTAAGAGTGTTTGGGTATGTGGACATAGTTTAGGTGGAGCAATGGCTGTACTAGTTGCTATGGATATTAAACCCGAAGGTGGGTTGTACACATTTGGTCAACCAAGAGTTGGCAATGTTGATTTCTTAAAAGCAATTGACTTTCCTTACTTTAGATATGTTAACAACAATGATGTAGTTCCTAGTGTGCCACCAAGCCTCGGAGGCCTCTGGTACAAGCACCAAGGTCATCTTAGATACATTAACACATATGGCAATATTAGAAAAGCAACACCTTGGCAAAGATTCAAGGATGGCTGGAGAGGTCGATGGGCAGCACTCAAGCAGTTTAAATTTATCGACGGCGTAGCAGACCATGGCATGGGACACTACTATAATTTTATTGCTAACATGGACGACAAAGGAGAGCAACCTAAGTAGCAAAATCTCATATAGTGATTAAGTGTGCCGTTATCATAATTTTAGCGTATAGATAAATACATGCACATATAATTAAAAGGAGACTACATTGTCTAATAAAACACCATATGAGATAAGACTTGAACTTCTCCAAGAAGCGAGGCTTATCCTCCAGGCAAAAGCAAAGCAACCTGAACAGATGCCTAGCACAGAAGAAATTGTCGCAGAGGCAGAAAAGCTCAACGAATTCATTTCTAGCAAACCTTCCAGATAACAAGATAAATCTAGCCATTTATCTTGTCCTCCCCTAAAGAATAAAAGTAAATATACAGAACATAAAGTTTAAATGCTGCTGTAGCTCACTCGGTAGAGCAGCTGATTTGTAATCAGCAGGTAGTCAGTTCGATTCTGACCAGCAGCTCCACTACACACTACAGGACAACAAATGTCAAACAGAAAAAGTAAGTCTAAAAATAAAGGCACCCCGGCAAAGAAAACAGCAGCCGCATCGAATAATACTAATAAAGAAAACGATGTAATGCATCAACTTCTTGATGCTAAAATTGAAATACCATTAGGTCTATTAAGACAAAAGCATATCTTTATTGCCACACCTTGTTACGGTGGACAAATAGGAGAGCCTTACTTTAGAAGTATGATGCGTTTTGCAATCTTGTGTAACAAGTACGACATTAAGTATACAATTAGTACTCTTGCTAACGAAAGTTTAATTACTCGTGGGCGTAACACACTAACAAGTTTCTTCATGGAAAACAAAGAAGCAACACATTTGTTTTTTGTTGATGCTGATATTGAATTCCAACCAGAAGATATTTTGCGTATGGTTGCATATGACAAACCAATTGTTGTAGGTGCTTATCCTAAAAAAGCATTGAATTGGAATAGTATCATAGAAGCCGCAAGACACGATGAAACAGAAACAGCAGAAACAATTGAAGGGCATAGTTCAAACTATGTTGTAAACTTTGACTTTGTTAAAGATCAGGAAGGTAACAGAACAGGCCAAGTACAAATCGTAGACAACTTAGTTAAACTAAAAGATGCTGGCACAGGCTTTATGTGTATTAACAAAGAAGTAATACAAAAAATGTTTGACACACACCCTGAAACAAAATATGTAAATGACATTAATGTTGATCAAAAGTTTGAGCCATTTATGTATGCATTATTTGATTGTATCATTGACCCAGAAAGCAGACGATACTTATCAGAAGATTATACCTTCTGCAGACGCTGGCAGGACATGGGTGGCGAAGTTTGGTTAGACCCACGCACAGCACTTAATCATGTTGGACACTACACATTCAGGGGTAACATTAGAAAGTTATTTACTGGAAAAAACGATAAGCCTGTTACTAACACATAGGAAATAAAATGACTCCAGAGAAAAAAATAACAATACTTTTACCAACAAGAGGTAGGCCTCAACTTCTTAAAAAGAGTTTAGAGTCACTTATTTCTAAAGCAACTAATCCTAGCGATATTGAAATTATGTTAGGACTAGATGAAGATGATACTGCAACCATTGACTATATCAAAGATGAAATTGCACCTTACTTACAAGAACTAGGTGTAGAAGCAAGAGCAAATATTTTTCAACCATTGGGTTACGAAAACTTGCATACTTATGTAAACACATTAGCAGGTGCAGCATTAGGTGAATGGTTATTCTTTTGGAATGATGATGGGTTAATGGAAACACAAGGATGGGACGATGTAATCAAAACTTATGACGGACAATTTAAGTTACTAGCACCAAGAGATAATCACAATGGTCATCCTTATGCAATTTTTCCTATCGTGCCTAGAGACTGGTACATACTTACTGGGCACCTAAGTCAAAATGCACAGAACGATGCATGGCTTAGTCACATTGCATACATGTTAGATATCTTTGAAAGAATCGATGTAGAGTTTATTCACGACAGAGCAGACATCACAGGTAACAATGATGATGAAACTTTTAAAAATAGAAAGTACATGGAAGGTAATCCTTCTGACCCTAAAGACTTTGGACATGAACAAATGCAACATGCCCGTGTAGCAACTGCACATAAGATTGCTTGGTTTATGGAAAAGGCAAACTTAGGTGACCTAACATGGTGGAATAAAGTAAAAGCAGGTGAGCAAGACCCATTTGAAAAAATGAAATGGGCCGAAGGTGTTAAAGGAGCAGGACAACTAGCCTCCGTAAATGATGATCAACTCCCTGACGATACTGTACTAACATTGTAATGAGCATTTCATTTGACCTCGTAATTTTAATAGATTGCTGGGAGTTAGAAAGTGAATGGGGACAAGAACAAGTAAACTTCGAAACTAGGACACCTGAATTCTATAGCCGCATTGTAAAAAAATTAAGTAATTATAATTTTAAAAATGTTGTACTAGCAAGTCATAATAAATGGGATCTTGAAGATCTAATACCAGATACATCTAAATGGTTAGTAGATAATATACAGAGCAAAAATAATGGCTTTGATCTCAAATTTAGAAAATGCGAAAATATTATAGAAGTGTTTAGAGAATTTCCTGAAGCACTACATACCGGATTAGACTTTAACAATGAACCTAATACTTTAAGAGTACTTATATGTGGCCAAGCATTTCGAGTATGCACACACCACCGGCCTTTAGGATTTATAGGTTGGCTTGAACAAGAACAAAACGGAATATTTACTCACCCAGACTTAGTATTCATACCTAATTTGCCATGGCTTACTAAACAAGATTTTGAGGATGATACTGTTATACTATGGGATATGCTAGAAGAAAATTCATATACATCAAAGTTACTGGATGACAAATACCCAGCAAGTGCTAATATAATGCATGCCGCTGGATTAACGGCTTTGCAAGTTACTGAAAAATAAGACAAAATTTTTGTTGACTTTTAAGTGTGAGACTGTTATAATAACAGCATGAAAACACACGCAATGATAGATATCGAAACACTTGGAACAGAACCAGACTGTGTAGTATTATCAGTGGGTGCTGTTAAATTTGACCCATTTATGTCTACAGAGCCACATGCTAAGACGCTGTGGAAGCCTGAGATTGATGCACAAACAACTGCTGATCGCAGTGTGCTAGATAGCACATTAGAGTGGTGGGCAAAGCAACCAGCACATATCCAAGACGAAGCATTTAGCGAAGAAGGTAGAATACCTTTAGCACAGTTTATGGCTGAGTTAAACAAATTCCTTGTTGGTGTTGACAAAATTTGGTGTCAAGGTCCTCAGTTTGATATGGTTATACTTGAGAACTTGTTCAAGCAATTTGAACATCACAGAGGTTGGGCATTTTGGCAGATCATGGATTGTAGAACAATCTTTAACATGATGCCTGTCGATCCTCGTAAAGCAATACAACAGGACTTACATAGTGCTGATGCTGATGCCTTTTGGCAAGCAGTTTGTGTACAGCAAACATACAAACACTTCAACATAACTGAGAGGTAAACACAATGGAAATCATCATTACCGGACCATCCGGGGGCCAACCTTACGATAAAAATGTTGCGTTAAAAATTGAGTCAGCCGTTCTTATAATGGCTACTAAGTTAGGAATTGCACACATACCGATGTGTTTTGATGTAATGTTAGGTCGTACTGTAAGCAAAACAGATGGTGACTGCGAAGGATGGTGTTTTGCAAAGCAGTATAGAAAATCTAAGCCATGGGAAGTAAGTATTTTTGTTTGGCGTAAGAAGCGTTTTCGTGACATGATTAAAACTCTTGCACACGAAATGATTCATGTAAAACAATTTGTTAAGGACGAACTTGACCTAAGTGACAATAGGTTCAAAGGTAAAAAGTTTGTTGCTAAGAAGAATCAAAGTGAATATTGGGACGCTCCATGGGAGAAAGAAGCCTATGCAAAGCAAGACAAATTAGCTCAATATTATTTCGATTATTTGAAAAAGAATGCTTGACATATGGTATATACAACTGTATAATAGCCAAACTAACTAAGTAGGATAACATCAATGACAATTGAAGTGATTGAGCTCGACGAACAGCCGGATGGCACTGCTAGACTAGTCCTAGACATGGACAATGAAACAGCAAGAATATTAATTGAAAGTGCAGTTGTTGCAGCCTTAACAGGGTATGTAGATAAGCATGAATCAAATTATAGTCCGTATCAAACAGAACTGGACTTGTGAACAAATGCCTGAGTGGTGGAATAGGTAGACACAAGGGACTTAAAATCCCTCGGCTGTAATGGCCATGCCGGTTCGATTCCGGCCTCAGGTACCATCTTCTGGTAAGGCTCTCCCAGGGTAAATAGTAGAGCCAACAATTAGGGCCTTTAGCTCAGTTGGTTAGAGCATCCGACTCATAATCGGCAGGTCGTAGGTTCAAATCCTACAGGGCCCACCAAACAGGAGAAGTGGCAGAGTGGTTGAATGCACTGGTCTTGAAAACCAGCAAAGGTTAGTAGCCTTTCATGAGTTCGAATCTCATCTTCTCCGCCAATGCAATACGGAGTATAGCTCAGTTTGGTAGAGCACCTGCTTTGGGAGCAGGGGGTCGTAGGTTCGAATCCTGCTACTCCGACCAAACAATAGCTCAGTGGTATAATGGTATTACGACGGTCTCCAAAACCGTAGATTGAGGTTCGATTCCTTGCTGGGTTGCCAATTTTAGCAAATAAATAGTGATATGGAAAAGACGCAAGAAATAAGAGAGGAAGTTAAAGAAAAGTTTGAGGGCAGTACTATGACTAAAACTGGCCGACTTGCTATGGAACTTGCCGCTGAACGATCTCGTCTTAGACAAGAGATGGAAGAATTACAGGTTCAAGTTGAAGACTTGAGTCCTGCAACACCAACTGGAACAGTTGATAGTTATGTTAAATGGGCGGCAACCATTTTAGCAGTTATAGGCGTATTCTTGCAAAGTGCTGATTTTATGACCTTGGGAAAAATTGCTTATGCACTTAGTAGTATAGCATGGATATATGTTGGTCATTGTTGGAACGACAAAGCAATTATGATTGGCAGTGCTATCACAGGAACAGCAGTTTTGCTAAATCTAGCAGAACTTATAAAGTAAGCAACACGGAATAAATACTAGTAATGGATACACTTGTTTTAAATGCAGATGGCCAGCCGATTTCAATGCTACCTCCTTCAACAGTGCAATGGAAGGAAGCAATCACATACCTATGGTTAGACAAAGTAAATGTACTTGAATGGTACGACGACTGGATAGTTCGTAGTGAAAGTTGGGAAACTAAAGTGCCGGCAGTGATCATGCTAAAAAATATGGCCCGGCATGGCCGTAAGCCTAGATTTTCAAAATACAACGTTCAACTCAGAGACTTATTCACTTGCCAATATTGCGCCAAGCCTTTTTCACAAAGCACACTAACATTAGATCATGTAATTCCTATTAGCAAAGGAGGAAAAACTTCTTGGACTAATATTGTTACTGCTTGTAACCCATGCAACAGTTCTAAATCAAATAGAATGGACATTAAACCATTGCACACACCTTATCGCCCAGACTATTGGGATTTAGTTGCTAAAAGAAAACAACTCGGATTCACAATTAAACACCCAAGTTGGGAGTCATTTTTAGTATAACAACACTAAATATCTTAACATGCTAATATCGGATTCGAAAAATTTAGACTTCACTGCCCATAACAGACTGTTTGTTATTGGCTGTAGTTTTACAAAATGGATTTGGCCTACATGGGCTGATATTATTGCCAAAGAACATCCTCATCTAGTATATTACAATTTTGGCACAGGTGGTTGTGGCAATGATTATATATTTACTATGTTGAATCAAATCACAAAAGAGTACAACATAGGTAAGGGTGACATGGTATTAATAATGTGGAGTTCCTTTAATCGTTTATCATATTATAATACATACGAAGATAGTGAAAGACTCCAAGAAGCAATTATCAATGACGATAAGAAAAAAACAGACAAGAAAGACATAAGATATAGTACATGGAGTTGGAACAGTTCTGGTGATTTAGTTGGTTCCCAAGTACTTGATAGCCCTTACACAAACTGCGATAGAGGCTTCTTATTGCGTGATTTAGCAATAATTGATACAGTTGCAACAGTTATGGAACAAAGTGCGTACACAGGCGCTTATATGCTGTCTGTGGCCCCGGATGAGCAGGATATATTCGATACAACTACTCCTAAAACATACAACGAAGATGTATTAGAGTTCTACAAAGAAGTAGAAGAAAAGCAATTAGGCAATAGAAGTCTATACAACTATTTAGATTATAAACAAAATAACATAGTATGGGACTTTCCGGGACCTGAAGTTGATTACCATCCATATAGTATACAATACTATGCTTTTCTAAGAAACATAGGCATTCCCCTATCCAAAAGAGTAAAGGAATTTTGTATATTTTGTGATAAAATAATTGACGAAACCACTGATTCTCAGTACCTAGAAGATAGCATAGACTGGCCATATAATTTTAGAAGTATAGAAAAATATCCCCTTTAAAATGGTTGACTTAGTAGTAGTATGTGCTATAATAACCTCGAAATTAACAACATAGGAAGGCGTTAAATGTCATTACATCCAGACTTAGATACCCTTGAAAAGTTATTAAAAACACACGATTGGACTTATCAATATAGTGATGATCATCGTGCATGGAAACGTGGCAACGAACAAGCAGAAGAGATTCGTCGACAAATGAACATTTGTTGTGGTTTAGGACTTGACAACATTGCTCAAGAACTGTATAATAAACACAAATTTGAATGTTAGGAGATAGAATCAGCAGAGGGTAAACAAGGGCGAGAAGAGGCGGTCCCTGAGTATTAGAGGGGTCGTGAGGTGCAGTACATTTTTTAGTACAAGCCAGAGAAGACTGGTGCGGGGCCTCTTCAACTGATGAATTATGAAGCAAGAAACTTTTATTCAGATTAGCAAAAATGCAGTGTCAAGCAACACATGCAATAGTGCAATCGAAATAATGGAAAGTTGTATTGCTAGTGGTTTTGAAGACATGCTAGTAAATGATAATAATCCTGTAAGAAACGATGTAGAAATATTTGCAGATACAAAAGATAAACAAAGTCCTTTTGCTTCTGTATCAAAAGAAATAAAGTCTATAATAAGGCAAGAATTTATTAAGTACAACAATCAGTATACTGTAACTAAATTGCCCTCCAAGGCTGTTATAGTTCCTACATTTAAATATCAAAAATCAGGACTTGGAGAAGGATTTACAGAATGGCACACAGAACAAGGTGTGTTAGGTAAAACAAGATTTGCAGTTTGGATGTTATATTTAAACGATGTAGAACTAGGAGGTTCTACAAGTTGGTTACATCAAGAGTGTAGTATAAAACCTACACAAGGTACTCTTGTAATTTGGCCTGCGTCATATACTCATATGCACAGAGCAGAACCAGATTTACAAGAGAACAAATATATCGCTACTGGATGGTTTGAATATCCTAGCGATTAAAAGGGTAACTCCCGATAGCTCAATTGGATAGAGCAACGGCCTTCTAAGCCGTAGGTTGCAGGTTCGACTCCTGCTCGGGAGGCCAAAAACACGGAAAGGTGGCTGAGTGGCTTAAAGCACTTCCCTGCTAAGGAAGAGTACGGGTAACTGTACCGAGAGTTCGAATCTCTCCCTTTCCGCCACATTCGGTCGAATAAATATTACTATGATAGACTTTTCCAAAAAGTATAACCGGCTGTTTGCAATAGGTTGTAGTTTTACTAACTACAATAATTGGCCTACTTGGGCATCTGTGCTATCACAAGAATTAAACATTCCTTTATACAATTTAGGCCATTCCGGCGCAAGTAACAAGTACATACAAAACCAATTGTTTTTGCTTGATGAAACTTATAAACTCACAGAAGATGATTTAGTAATTACACAATGGACTGGACATAATAGACTCAGTGTACTTGGTGATAGTTTTTGGAGTGAGTCAAATGAATGGAAACACTACGGTGATATCACTGAGAAATGGAAAGGACACGGAAGAGCAACAACTGATTTTAAAAAAAGTGTTATGGAGGGTATACAATCATTCCAAACACAAAGAACACTAGAACTAGAGTCAGCAATAGCAATTGAATCCTCATTGCTATATCAAGATACATTAAAATGTACTTGTATTAATTTACAAATGTCTCCTATAAGTGATAAAATAGCATTGCCAAGTTTCCTTAGTGTGTTATATCCGACATCTAATTCATACGGTGATGTATTGGAAAACTTTGTAAAAATACACACAGAGAGTGAACCAGAAATAACAGCGATGTATAGCAAATACAGAACTCGTGAGTTACTACTTAAATCAAAGTATAAAGTAAACACATACGATATACATCCGTTACCAACTGAACATGTTGTTTATTTAGAAAAAATATTTAATTGTACTTTTAGCAATTACACAAAAGATTTAGCAAAAGCAGATGAAAAGAAATGGTTTAGTAATCCAGATTCGAGAATAACAAAGGACAGAGATAATACTTTCTATGGACTTGAACAATTACAAAAAATAGTTTCACTGCCAGGTTGACAGTTATACCCAAAGACTGTATAATAAATACTTGTTCGCGGGGCCGTAGCTCAGTTGGGAGAGCGTCTGGTTTGCATCCAGAAGGTCGCAGGTTCGACCCCTGTCGGCTCCACCACATCAGTCAACAGCATTTGGACTGTCAAAATAATGCAGTAGAGTAGAGGGTAGGGCGGCGAACCCTACACTACGGTCTGGTAGTTAAACGGTTATAATTCCGCCCTGTCACGGCGGTGTTCGGGGTTCGATTCCCCGTCAGACCGCCAGGTTTGCGGATGTAGTATAACGGCTATTATGAGACCTTGCCAAGGTTTAGATCCGAGTTCGATTCTCGGCATCCGCTCCACTTAGGAATAGAATGAAAAATGTAATGATTATAGACAATGCAATGCCAGATAGTGTTGTAGAAAAATGGAAGAACCATTATGTTAATGATGTTCGGCTAACTCTTTGTAGGCGTGAAGCAGATGAATCTAATCCTGCATTTTTATCTACACTGTTTAGCATTCAAGATATGTACAATGTTTTTGATGTTGAATCTTGGTTATTACCTTACGCACAGCAATTTAATTCTAAAATTAAAATTAATCATCTTACTAGATCGCACTTGAATGTAAACACAGAACAAGATGAAATGGTAGGACATGTTGATATAAACCCTGACAAATTTACCGATGACTCATACTATGTTAGTTGTTTAGTATTTCTAAATCCAATGATAACCAAGTACACAATAGGTAATGGTTTGACTGTAGGTGACGAAGAGATCGAAAATGTGTTCAATAGGTTAGTAATTTTTGATGGCAGGACTTGGCATAAAGCAGACACACCAATAGATAACTTTGTTAGGCTAACTGGCTATTTTAGTTTTAGTAATATAAAAGGACTACGAGCTTCAAGTTATGAACAAAAAAATGTGTGGCACAGATGATAGATTTAAAATTATCTAGCATATACGCAAATCCACTAGTAGATGGAAAATGTCTTCCTGAAGATTTAGATGCTATAGGTGATGAGATAATTGAACGCAGTAGTGAAATATTTCCATGGGACGACGAACTTAATGATTATGATTACATGTCCGGAAGTTGGAGAACATATCATGACTACACTTGCATAGAAGTTTTTCCTAAACTAAAATTTATATTTGGGTGCATTGCTGAGGCTTTAGAACTTGTAGGCAATGACTACCAAGACTATTATTTTAAGAGTTGGATTAATGTTTGGCCAAAAGGAAAAACATTAGATCCTCATAAGCATTATGGCGACTGGCATGGCAATTATGTTATCAGAGATACTGGAACAGAAACATACTATGCATCATCAAACGATCCTTTTGACAGGGTAATAACACCAATACCAAATTATAATGGTCATTTTATTATGATGCCCGGGCACATATGGCATTGGGGGCAAAAGAATACATCAGATGTATTACGAATAAGTACAGCATTTAATTTGTCTACATGGAGCCAATTAAAAGAAGAAGAACAAGACAATCGCAACGGCAGAGGCGATAAACTTCGAGATATTGTGTTGCCGTTAAAAGACTGTCTATAGCATATTCGCCAAATAAATAGTAGCATGAACATAATCATTCCTGCAGCAGGCGCTGGCAGTAGATTTAAGCCGCTATACACTGAACCAAAACCGTACATAAAAGTTGACGGTATGTCTATGATTGCCCTTGCTGTAAAAACACTTGACTTAGCAGGAACATATCATTATATTTTACCAGCACACGAATATACTAGTACTATACAAGAAGAACTAGAACTACTTACGCCTAACTGTACATTTACTGTTATAGATTATGTAACAGACGGTGCTGTTCAATCTGTATTATTACTAGAAGATCTCATTAACAATGATGAAGAACTAATTATTGCTAATTGCGATCAAGTTATGGAATGGAATTCGTTACCTGCTATTACACGATTAAGAATGTTTGATGCAGGACTTGTTACCATAGACGACGATAATCCTAAACATAGTTATGCGTTATTAGACACTGAGTCTACCTTTGTAACAAAAGTTGTTGAGAAGGAAGTAATCAGTAACAATGCATTAACAGGAATACACTATTGGAAACACGGCTCAGACTTTGTCGGCGCAGGTAAAAGAATGATAGCAGAAGATAATAGATCATTAAACGAGTTTTACATTAGTGCTACATATAATTATTTAATCGAAGACGGCTTAACAGTTGGCGACTACATGATTGATGATAACGAAATACATTTTATTGGAACACCAGAGGACTTAGACAAATATAATGGAAGTAAGTAAATTAAAAGATATGACCAGAGGTTGGTTAATTGGTGACTTTGAGCCTAGTGTTCTTAAAACCAAAGATTTCGAAGTAGGTGTATTAACGCACCCTGCAGGTGAAGTATGGCCTGCACACTACCATCCTGTTGGTACAGAGTACAATGTACTGCTAGAAGGTAAAATGAATGTATGCGACAAAGAATTAGAAGTAGGAGATATTTTTGTTATACACCCAGGAGAAATTGCTGATCCTACTTTCCACGAAGACTGTAAAATACTTTGTGTTAAAGTACCAGGCGATAGCACTGACAAAGTTGTTGTGGGTGATAAATGATATATCTGTTTGACATAGACGGTGTACTCACAGACACTGGCGTAAATATAAATGAAGATTTTAAGCAATGGTTTATAGGCTGGAGCTCAACAAAAACTTATGGTCTTGTAACAGGTAGCACATACGAACGAACAATAGAACAAGTTGGTCGTGAAATAACCGAAAGAGCAATAATTGTTGCAAATTGTATGGGTAATAGTATTACACAGGAAGGTAGAACTGTAGTACTAAATGAGTTTGAATTCACTGAGGAAGAAGAACAATATTTACTCAACAAAATAAATTCTAGTCCTTACCCTGTTAGAGCAGGAACACATATTGCAAAAAGACCAGGCAGTGTAAACTTTAGTATTGTTGGTAGAGATGCTAGTACTAGACAACGAGCAGAATACAAACATTATGATTCGCAAACACAAGAAAGGCTTAGCATAGCACAAGAATTTAAAGAAAAGTTTCCAAGGTTTGATGTTTTTATAGGTGGCGACATAAGTATAGATATTTGTTTGCGTGGAGCACACAAAGGACAAATATTAGAGTTTGTGTGCAACTATGCTCCAAATCCAGACATATGGTTTTATGGTGATAAAATGAGTGATTGGGGGATTGACAAACCATTAGCAGATCAAATTAAAATTACAAATGCAGGCAAATCATTTCATATTAGTGGTGGGTATGAAGAAACAAAGAATTTACTAAAATGAAATTAATAGCACACAGAGGATTAATGAACGGGCCTGATCCTAAAATAGAAAATCATCCAGATCAAATACAACTTGCATTAGCAGAAGGATTCGATGTAGAAGTAGATGTTTGGTATCATGTTGATACTGGCTTTATGTTAGGACATGACGAACCTACATACAGTGTACTATCATCATTCTTAGACGATCCTAGATTTTGGATACATGCAAAAAATTTAGATGCATTAATATTATTACACAGCATAAAAAGAAATGTGTTCTGGCACGAAAACGATGAACACACACTAACTAGTAAAGGATATGTTTGGACTAGTCCTGGTAAAGGAACATCAAGTATAAACGGCATACAAGTCATGCCTGAATATTGTATGCACCCAGATAACATAGACTTCACAGACTATGTACTGAATCCTTGCTACGGTATTTGTAGTGACTATGTTGCTACAATTAGGGAGATGATATGAAACTGTTAGCATGTGGAGACAGTTGGTGTTGGGGAGCAGAGCTAGTAGACCCTGTAATTGACCCGGAGCCAATTATGAATTTACCTGGTGGTGGATTTGAGAGGCAAAGTGTTCCTGAAAACATTAAATACAGGCTTGAGCATCGTTATATAAACCAATTTGCAAAACTAGCAAACATTGACAACATAGAAGATTTAAGTTTGCCTTCGCAAAGCAACGATGCTATATTTAGAAAGTTAGTTGCGTACTTAGCAACCAATGGTTACCTTACTGGAGAGAACACTGAAGAACTATTTGTTAGCATTGGTTGGACAAGTCCTGAACGCACAGAGCATTACTACAAAGAACAGTTTGGAGATACAAACTATGCACCTTATGGTCCGTGGAGTTTAGATCAAGACTTTACAGGACAATTAGGCGAAGTAGAAGGCAAAAAATTACACGAATTCTATAATTTATTTTTTGATTTATTCGGAGATGCTAAAGGATTTGTTACTAAATATATACACACAGTATTTTTAACACAGATGCTGTTAAAGAGTTTTAACATAAAGTATGTTATGCACCAAGCGTTTTATCACCACCATGAACAAATGCTTAGAGAGTGGAACGACGAAGTTTACAGAGATAAAAACTTAGTAATGACAGACGAGCTGTCAACACTGTGGAACTTAATTGACAATAACAGTTTTATTAATAAAGACTCAACAGCACACAAAGTAATGATCGAAAAAGGCAACTTGGAAGATTCTTTTATTGTGTACCACCCTAGTGCATTAGGTCATAAAATATGGGGCCAATACATGTTTGATTTTTGTAAAGAGAGAAATATTATATGATGAAGAATATTGCAGTTGTACTTCGAGGACACTTACGAACATGGAGTTATAATTCTCCAGTTGTATTTGATTTCTTTGATAGTATTGCAGAAAATGTAGATTACTATTTGTTTACATGGAAAACACCAGATTTAAAACAACATCTAATAATTAATTCATTCGACGATGCTGGCAAAACACCTGTGTTTTCGTTAGCAGTAAATCCACAAGAAAGTTTATATACTTCTTGGAGTGGACCTGCACTACTTTCTACACTAGCGGCACCGCATATAAGACATAATCATCATCAGACACCATACGATGCTGTTTTCGAAACTAGATTCGATGTACTTACTACTAGAGTACCTGATATTCCAGTTACGCCTATTGCAGAAAATACTTGGTATACAAACTCTTTTACAAACTTAGTTGATAGATACGGAAATCGTAATGTAGGAATGAAAGATCATTTTCTTGCAGGCACAGTAGATACTTATTGTACTATGGCTGATAGAGTTGTTATACCAGCATCAGAAACAAAAGAGTGCCATGTAGATATGTTAGAGTTTGCTAAAAGCAGAAATATAAAAGTATCCAATAGTTTAAAATGGGTCAACACAATGATGAGTAGGCCTTCAGATAAGTTTAGAGTACACGATCCTTTTGCATGGGTTAATCCACACCAGATAGCGATAGATGATCCAAGTATACCAGTATGGGAAGAGGCAACAATAGAAGAAAGAATAGATATGCTTGTACGAAGTGACATTGAGTGGAATGACTACATAACAGACAATGGAAATATTGGTGTAGGTCGACCAGGAGATGCATTAACTCCAGAGTTACAAGAATACAAAAGAAGATTGGATTCAGGTGAATCTATGATGGGTTTGACAGACCTATTGTTTGATTGACAAACAACGGAGATTATAGTATAATATCATTATGGGACAGTATACAGATAAAGTTATGGAATACATGGAAATCATGGAATACATCGAAGAAGGCGACAAGATTTCTGCTTTAGAAGCAGGCGGTGGCCGAATGACTAAATGGTTTAACCATGGTGGAACACATATTGAATTTTTGCGTGATGGCATTGAGCACGATGGTGTAGTGTACAATAAGGGCGATGTTATTGAAACTGGACCACTAGATGATCTATATATTCATTATAACGAGAAATACAACAATGTAACGCCGTTATTTGAAAGTATTAGAAAACTATTTAGGAAATCAGACGATGGCGATCAGAGTTGATGTACTGGGTAAAATAAAACAAGCAGAACAAATAGAGTACATGTGTTTTGATGCATTAAGATACTTGATGCCTAGATTACAAAGACACATAGAAGTAGAAGTACATTTTGTAAATAAGTGCGATAATAATGTAGCAGGTGATTGTTACGGCGACCACGAAGAAGTTTTTATTAATATTGCAAAAAACAGTTACGACTACACTTATCCGTTTAATGAAAGAATACTAACCTTGTGTCATGAACTAGTACATGCGAAGCAATTTATTAAAGGTGAGCTTAGTGGTAGTGGCACAGTATGGAAAGGTGTTGATATGAGTTTAATCAGAGACATTAAAAATCAGCCGTGGGAACAAGAAGCATTTAAGTTAGAAGTTGAACTTTATAATAAATATATAACATTGTTTAGAGGATAAAATGACAGAAAAAATGGAATGGCAAGCAGAACTAGTTGAACCTAGACATCCTGCATTACACACTGCGGCAACAAAAGACCCTTTTGAAAGCACTGATATTGATTGGGTAGAAAGAGAACAAGCAATGTTTACTATTATGCACGACAACTTAGGCATAGGACTAGCATCTCCTCAGTGTGGAGACCAACATAAAATGTTTGTTATGTCACATTCTACAAAAGGAGACATAGGTATATATAATCCTCAAATACTTGCAACAAGTGAAAGTACTTGCGTTATTGAAGAAGGCTGTTTAACATTCCCATTGTTGTATTTAAATATTACACGACCCGAGTCTGTTGTAGTTAAGTATCAATCTGCAGACGGCACAGAGACAACAGAAACACTAACTGAAACAGATGCTAGAGTATTTCAGCATGAATTTGATCATTTAAAAGGACTGCTTTTTATTGATTCTACTTACTCTAGTGATTTAAAATTACAAAGAGCTCTTGCAAAAAGAGAAAAAACATTTAAAAAGATGGAGAAAATGACAAATGGATAAACCACATCTATTGCTAGACTGGCACATGGACTGCAATACAGGTAAATTAACTTGTACATTACTCGACGGCGAATTAGTGTACGAAGCACACCAAGGCGGCCTAAACGGTTACACTAAAACATACCAAGGCAAACCAACTCACATAGCAGACGACAACGAATGGACACAAGAAAAATTTTGGATCAGCAAAAACTGGTCTGACAAATACGGACACTATCAGCCTGATGCAGACAGAGAAGGACTAGAGCCATCAACTGGTGAAATGGAAGGACGAGCAGAAGGACTAGGTGCAGAAGGCGAATATATTGATCATTTACATAGAAGCCAATTTTTATTAGATGGCCTTGACTGTGCTCCAATATACGATGATGGATATAACAGGTTACATAGAGATCTCCCTAAGCCAGAATTTTGTACTCCGGATAAAGGTCTAACAATTTATAAAAAATTGCCAACTACTAAGACATTTTATTTCGACGATCAAGCACAAGAAACATTAGATTATGAAAATCCTGCATTCGATGGCGAAACACAATGGCATGGTTCTATGCCATGTCAAATGCTACCCTTCATAAAAAGTTATATACTTAGTAGCCATGAAGAAATGCTTCTTGTTGGCATATCTGGAGTAGCAGTTAAAATGTGTCAAGACGGCGAGTGGGATGAACCAGAAAGACCAGAACTGCAAAAACATTTTACATATCCAACAAAAAATACTTTCAAACTTACTAAAGAAAATATAAACAATTTAGACAACGGCTAAGTTATGGAATATCCTTTTTGGGTCAATAATTTCGACAGAGTTAAAGACCATCGACTTGCTTATCCTAGTGTTGCAAAAATATTTGAGCATCCTGTAAGTTTTTGGTATGGCGATAGGCAAGGCAAATACAGTTGTAATATTGACGATGGATTAGGCAGGCTAATGAAGCGAGTAGATCCACAGTTGCCTGTACTAGTTATATACAACATACCAGAAAGAGATGTAGGACATCACAGCAAAGGTGGTGCAAAAACCAGAGAAGCCTATATAGAATTTCTACATGCATTTTGTAGAGGTATAGGCGATAGAGCACCTATTGTTATATTCGAACCAGACGCAATACCACACAGTACACTAATGGATAAGAGTGTTGCTGAGTCTAGACTAAGTTTGCTTAAAGAAGGCTTAGACGTGCTTACAAGCAACTCTAACGCACTTGTTTATGTCGATGTAGGACACAGTAATTGGCTAGCACCAAGTGAAGTTGCTAAACTGTTAGACATTGTAAGCAATGATAAAGTAAGAGGCTTTAGTGTAAATGTAAGTAACTTTAGAAGTACAAAAGAAAGTATGAAGTGGTCACTACAAATATGCGAACAAAGACCAAACGATCATTTTGTTATAGACACTAGTCGTAATGGCAACGGACCACACGGTAATGATTGGTGTAATCCACCGGGCAGAAGTTTAGGTATACCTCCGACATGCAGTACCGGAGAAGAAAAATGTGATGCATTTCTTTGGATTAAGATCCCTGGAGAAAGTGATGGGAAGTGTAATGGTGGACCTAGAGCAGGACTGTTTTGGCCTGAGTATGCTGATAAACTAGTTAATAATACAGACTGGATTTAGTCTTAACTAACGCCTGAAGGGTCGTTATCTTCGATATCTGGTGTTACAACAACTTCAACATTAGGTGCTTCGATTTCGTTTTCTAAGTAATGTTTAGCTGCACCAATGTAGTCTGATGCCTTAACAACTTTACCTTGCCACCAATGTGGGAAATCAGTGTTACCATCCATTTTACCCATCATCTTGTAAAGCTCTACACAGTACTTGCCTGTTTGATATAACTGTTTCATAATCATATCTTTTTCGTTATCAGTATGACCTGCAACAGTTTTAGTAACTTCGTCACCTGTTTCTGCTTCAGTTATTGCAAGACCTGCTAGTTGTTGTAATCTTTGAATTTCGTTCATTGTTAAATGCCTGCTAGTTGCTTTAACTCGTTAATTGCAACATCAATTGTGTTTTCAACTGCTTCGTCAACTATGTCTTCAATCACTTCTGATTGTTCTTCAACTGGATCACAGTCACATTCACCTGGCTCACATGGGCAATCTACCATTCCGCATTGTGGACACTTCTCGCCACCTTCGTCTATTGCTTCGTCGCCGTATTCTTTTTGTATTTGATCGTAGTCGTATTGGCCTTTGTATTCAGCATCAAATTCTTCTTTAGACATGTCCATTGCGTCTTGGATAATGTCTTTTAATCTGCCTTCATTTACACCAAACTCATCTCTTATGCTAGATAGATCTAAACTTTCTTTTTCAAATTCAGCATCGTCTTCCATATCTAGTACTGGTACCATTGCATCATCATCGTATTCTTTTTCATCTTCGTCGTCAGTGTCTAATTGCATTGGCTCTACATCAATTTGCTTATCTATCTCAGTAGATTTAACTAAATCCATATTATGTATTGCATTGTTTAAAATCTTAAGAGCAAATGATTTATCTTCTGGCTCTAGTTCCATAATATTACGGCTATCTTCTAACTGTCTTACAATTGGACTAAGTCTATCGCTTATTGCTAAACCTTCTGCGTCATTAGATATACGAGCATTAATTTCACCAAACATTAAATCTGGTCTTTTTGCAGTAAACTTTAAGAAAACTTCTTTTTTAATTGCTGGATCATTTAAGTCAGCATCTTCTGGGAATTGATTAGCAATACTTTTAGCTCGTTGACTGCTTGGTATAGATTTACCGTCTACTTTCATTCCTTTTAAAGTGATATCTGTAAATTCTGCTTTTGCAGGATCAGCCGCTGCTGCATTTGCAGGTCTTGCTTCAGCATCTTTACGATCTTTTGGAGAGATTGTTAAAGGTGCATCATCATCTTTTTTACCTGCCGCATTAGATTTCTTCCACTTACGGTAAGCTGCACGTTCTTTACTTGTTTTAGGTCTTTCGCCTTTGTCAAAGTCTGGCATAGGTGCTTCTTCTATTCCTGATAAACTAGTTAATCTATCTAATTCTTCTTGCATACCTACTGAATCTTCAGTGTTTCCTTCTAGACTTGCTTGGCCTTCTTCTTGCATGCCTTGCTCAGTAAACTGTACATCAAAGCCTACTATTTTAGATATTTCTGCTTCAAAACCTGAATCGGTGTATACTGTCCATGGACCATCATGCGAAACACTAACATGTGCATAATCATCTTCGTCCATGTCTTTATCTATAGCAACTTCTGTAACATTTACTGACTCAGGGTTTTTACCATCTTCGTCCCAAATGCTATCACCTCTTAATGAGATTGGCTTGTTAACAGGAATGACTTTTTCACCTTCTTCTGGTTGCTCTGGCTGTTCGCCTTCTGGTGCTACTGCTTCTGCTTCTAATTCAACACTTTCGTATTCTTTGTGATCTGCATCAGCAACTACTTGTTCTATATAACCGTGAACTACTTCATCTCTGTCGTCGTCCATATGTAAGCCATGGTCCATTGCAAACTCAGTCATTTCCTGATCAAGTTCTTGTTCGCTTATGCCCATTGCTTTTGCTAACTGCTGTTCGCCTTGTTCATATGCTGTAAGTAATTCGTCATACATTTCATCTTCTCTAGATGGTTCCATTGCAGGGTCAAAACTTTCCATAACAGGCTCTAAACCTGCAAGTTTTCTAATTCTATTAATTTCTTCTTTCATTTCATTTTGCCCTGTAATTTTATTGTATATTAGTTCAAATATTTTTGGATCAAAGTTTCCAAATTGCTTAGTGTATACTTTTTCAGCACTTTCTTTATCTGGAGCATTCTTTAATGCATCTCTAAAAGCACTAGCACTTGCAATTTCATCACCTGTTTTAATAGTTGGTGCAAGTGTTATGTATCCTCTTTCAGCCATTGGCTTTGGATCCGTTCTATATGTATTTATCTTCTGATAGTACTTTGGCTTTGGTTCTCCGCGAACGGTCATATCCAAATCAGTCTCAGGATCTACATTATTAAAAGGAAATCTGTCTAAGTCTTTCTCACCAACAGCAAAAATTATAACAGTATTGTCCTCATCAAAAGGATAATCATCTTTGTGATAAGGTCTTTTTGCTAGTAAAACTTTACTTGGATCAATGCCGTGTGCATTGGCTATCATTTGCTTTTCTTTAAAGTTAAAAGGTGATTTACCACTTTCTACTTTGTCACTGGTTCCAATATATACATCAGCTTCTGGAAACTGAGTTTGTAATTGGCTGTATACTTCTGCATGATGCGAAAGCATTGGCTGGAATCTACCTGGATAAATGATAACCTGTTTCATAACTACTATTTATCAATAATCCAAAAGCCTAATTCACCAATTTCTATGTGCTGTGGTTGTTCTATTGCAAATATAATGATGTCAGCACATTCTTGAGTCGTTAGTTTTGGTTTATCTACCATGCCGACTCTAGGAGTATCAATATATCCCGGATTTACATTTATAATTCGACATAGCCTGTGGTTCATCTGTTGCATTATGCCTGCTTGATGAGAAAGGGCGGCTTTGTATCCTGGATATCCTGAAAGATTGAACGAATGTCCTGGATATTTACTTGAACTTGATATGTTTACTATAGTTTTTGTGCTGTCATTTTGCCAAATGTCGAAAACATGCATTAATAGTTTCATTTGAGCATCTTCGGCGTATGCATTATTGATAAAAACATCACATCGTGCTATTCCATTTAATAATAAGTTGTTATTTTTAGTTATATCAAAACCGTTAGATCTACTAAAGCCACGACATTTGTGATTTTTGCTAAGATTGTCAAATAATGCTTGTCCAATTCCATTAGTGTGTCCAGTAATAGCAATTTTACTCATATCTAACTCCTACAATATGGAATCTTGAGGTTGTACCCCAATTTATAGCACTGTGCAATTGCGAAGTATTAACTTCGTACGCATTTCCTAATGCCATATGGTGAAATTTTACAGTTGTTTCTAAACCATTTGCTGGTTTATCACCATAATAGCAAAAATACGAGTCATCATTTGTTTCTACAGGTATATGCAGTCTTTTATTAACTCTTTCGCTGTAAGCATCTGTGTGTATAGTGTAGCATTGCCCGGGAGGGATATGCAACAACCGCCACCTGTAATAATTATTGTACTTAGTAATAAGTTCTGCAATGTAAGTACCTTCTAAATCTTTGTTTATTTGACTGTACATGCGTTCTGGCTTACTTAGTTGGAGAGCTGAACCAATAGAACATGTCCAATCGTTCTCTCCTGTAACACTTGTAAGAGATATTTGCCTTTCGTCCCAAAAATTATTAGCACCTAACAACACACTCATGTCTTCGTACAGTCTATTTGTATCTATGTCAGTTGCTATAATTTCCATTATAATATTAGCGATGGAACTTGTTTATAATGTGTGTCCCATCCGAATAAGAATTTTGTTTTCCACTCTCTTTGATCGAACAAGCCGAGTAAGTCCCATTCTTGTTTCCTATCGTACATTTCTTCTGCTTTGTCAAACAAGTTATCATTGCCAACTATAACACTTTCAATTGCGTTAGTTGAGCTTCGTAATGATGACATATCAGAAAATTCATATTCTAGATTTACAAATTCAAACAAAGCATCGTCTTTACTTTTTGCATACAGACGACATGTTACACCCCACTTAGGTCTTACCTGAGTAAGTAATCTAGCACCGTGATAATTAAATTTTGTTGCATATTCTATTAATTGAGATCTAGCATCGCCTTTGAAGTTAGAACGGAACTGTGTATAACTGTGTGAAATATGAAACCAGTCAGTATTTTTGCTTTCGTTTTTGTCGTCTAAATCAAAAGATAAATGTTCAGCAGATTGTTTTACTTTGTTTTCGAATCCTGCATCTATGTGCAATCCAGCATTCTCGTAATACTGCTGTTCAACTTCGCATAACGCAAATCCATTGGGGTCTGCGTAATCAAATTCGTGTCTCATTATGCCTGCAGGACCTGGGTCGATGGCATCAGTAATACATAATCTATCTGGGTAAATAAAATCGTTTGCTTTGAACATGCATGTATTTATGGGGAAATACTAGCGCCATGCAACCATTTTGAACTGTTCTTGTCCTACGCCAAAGTAATCTGCTTTCCATTTACTTTGTGCAAAAAAGTCTAAATGATGCCATTCATCTTTGCGTTTAATAAGTTGTTGTGCGGCATCATCAAAGTCTGTGTTGTTAATAACTTTTTCTATTTCTATTTGCTTTTCAGCAACAACATCATATTCAAAGTCGTCCCATTCAAAATGAAACACTTCAAACACATCAGGATATTTTACATAGTCTATACTGATGTCTATGCCCCACTTAGGACGCATTTGTGTTATCTTGTGTATGAGTGGTAAGCCTTCTGCATGGGCCATTAGTTGTTCTAGTGCATAACCATGGTAACCTTTGCGTTCGTATAGATCTGCGTGATTGAGATGCACACCGCCAATGCTGTTATCAATATCTTCGTACCATTGTGTTTTGAGACTGTTACGCCATCTAGTATTGCCTACGAAGCCATTATTTACTTCTGCATACATGTGTTCTAGTGGAGTTAAGTCGTAACCGTTTTGATCAAAGTTTGCAAGATGCCTTGCATGAGGTATAAAACCAATATCAATTGCGGTGCCCCATGTAGGGCGAGGATTTAATTTGTGACTAGTTCTTTTTAGTTGCATCTACCATTTACGACATGACCAATAACGAGCTTTTGTCTTAGGTCCTGGGTTATCACAGTTATGTCTTGCTCTAAAACTTTTTCTTGCTTTAGGATTACTTTTTCTAATCTTCATTGTTTTACCTTTAGCACTACTTCCGCCGTGTCCAAAGTTAACTTTTTTAACATTGCCTGTTTTAGGATCTTTAACATAAACTTTAAACTTCTTAACATCGCCTTGCATAGGTTTGTTTAGTTTAACTTTACGACCTTGGTATTCTGCTTCAAATGTATCTTGCTCACATAAACTGTAGCCTAGTACACCAAATATATCATTGAAGTCTTCGTTGTCTTCTAGTGTTATTTCATCAGTGTGACCATATGACTCTTCAATAGAAGCCATTACTGGTCTGCCTTGATTCTTTTTAGTTTTATAACTAGGCGAAGTTTTTTTCATTTGATTCTTACGAATTCTCATTAAGTCTTTGCCTAACTTAGTTTTAACATCTGCTTCTTCGCCGTCTTGTGACTTAAACTTTTTAGTGTTCTTGTCAAATTGGAATTCTTTGCCTCTTTGATCTTTTACTGTGTCTGCAACACCAACATCTATGTATGCTCTTTCTGCTAGTCTGACATCATACAGCATCTTTGCAAGATTTCTAATCATGTCTGCTACATCTGGATTAGTGCTTTCGAGTTCTGCGTATAGCTCTGGTGCTGACATTTCAGTCCAACGGTTTTCGTCACCTAATGCTTTTGCTAACATTTTAGCAACCATTGCATCGTCACTGCTTTCGTCAATAGATTCAATTTTCTTGCACTTGTTTACACGCTTGCCTTTGTTTTTGCCTGTACCTGGTTGTGTACCAACCTTCTTGTGTCCAGGCCAGCATTTTTCTGCACCGGCTTCTGTTACTGGTTCTTCATCATTCATTGTATCGAAAGTCTTAAAGAACTTACCGCCAATTTCTCTGGCTTTTTGTTTGCTGATTTCTGGATACATTTGTCTAAGTATGCTTGGTAATTCCATAGCATTAAATCTACCAGTTTCAACATAATTTTTGTGCAACTGTTTCATTGCACCTGCTAATATTTCATCTGAAGGTTGTGGCTTCTTAGCAAGTTCTGCTTTTTGTTTGGATCTCTCATCGTGATCTTTGATTTCTTTCCAGCTCACAGTATCATCAGCATATTGCATTTCGCCTTCGTCACAACCGTAATTGCCCCAGCCGTCACAACTATCTTCTTCCTCTTCATAGTCGCCGTCTAGGTATCCTGAACCAGCACATTCTGGACATGTACCATCTTTGATATAATCGTCTTCGAATCCGCCCGTTAATGCATCTTGTAATTGATCGTATGCTTCTTTTCTTTGCTCAGCATCATACCAGTTATCTGGTTCACCAATCATTCCTTCTTCTGCTTCTTTAATTGATTCTTCTTTTATTTGTTTTATGTGGAGTAGACCATGGTCCGGACTATTCTCATTCCAATAATATCGTGCGCCGTCAAAATCAGTAATGTCTGCGTCAGAAACTTTATATTCACCATGACCAGTTATACTATTTTTAGCATCTTCTCTGCTACTTTTACTCATTTCAAAACAACGGCCATCTCTGTCATAACCTAACCCCCAATAACCAATGCCAACATCAGCAAGTGTGAGTTCTTTGTTGCCGTCAATTATATGTGTGTTGTCGTCAATTCTCAGTTCATCAAACATGTCTTGCATATTTGCAGATTCTTTTAGTCTTGCTGAATGTTGCATTGCAGCTTTCTCAGAATCAAATGTGCCATGATCTTCGCCATTAATTTTTAAGTGAAATTTAGGTTTCATTGAATCGCCGGATTTAGTAAGTTCAATTTCCTTACCATCGCGATTCATAATCATTGGATTTGCTTTTGCTTCGTCTAGTCCGACATAACGCCAGTTCCAAGCACCAGCACCTATGTAGCCGTCTTGTACATAGCCTGCCATGTACATAGCATCATCGCTATCGATACCTTTTTCTTCAGCCCATTTCATAATGTAATATGAACGTTGGCTGTCTGCGACACCTGCAAATTTATCTACAACCTTAGGATCTGCTTTTGGATTGTCGTCGTAATAACCTTCTGTGATATTATGTATTTTCATAACAGTATTTATCTTCTAAATACAAACTTATGCTTCTATGTTTTTTGGCTTCCAGACAATTTGAATGCCTCTACGCTCTAACTCACGTTTACATTTCTGTTTTATTTTTGGTTTACCGTTAGCACTGTTTATATATTCAAACAAAACTTCTTTTGATTGATTTTTTATATAGTAGTGTTCAGTTTTTACTATTTTTGTACCACGCTGTACAGTTTTCGCACTTGGCTTAAATTTAGTTGGCATTATCTTCCTTGCCCCCTATAAACTGTAGTACTTCTCTTTTTACTTTTATTCATGGTAGACATGCCGACTTTGACACGCCTACCTCTACCGCCTACACCTTGCGATGTACACTTTTTACCTGTGCCATTTACTAATGACTTATTTTGGTTTCTTCTACTTGCTTTTGCCATTATCCTTCTTTGGTTGCTATTGCCCAGATACCATATGCTAAACCAGCCCATGCTGCAATTTTAACAATGCCACCAAACAATATGATTGCTAATGATCCAGCGATGATAACACCACCGTCCCAACTTGTTCTTTCTTTTACTCTTGCCTTAATCCAATCTATCATGTTTTATTCCTCTCTAGTTTTCTTATTCTATGAACAACTTCCTCGTATATCATTTCTAAAAATGAAATTCTTGCAAGTATTCGTGTTGTGCTAGGTTTTACCCTATGCCAGTGAGATGTATTTAATATCCCAGCCGTATATTTATATAATCCGTGATCCATAAACTCGCATTCTGAACCATCTTCGGTAATTACTAGGTTAATACAGCAATTAACTGGAAAATTACTACTTTCTGCAGGTTTTACTAAATCGTGATTAGCACTATTGCCTTCTTTTGCTAATATTTCTTTTGGGTTAAATTTGATATCACTTAGTATGTTATCTCTGTGCCACTCGTAGTCAGCACCACCGTCAAGATAAAAATACATACAGTGTGTCCAACCAGTTTCGCCGAACCATTCCTTGAAATTATCATAAAACTCTGCTAGTACTGGAGTGTTTTCGTGTACATACTGAAAGTCTAAAGTAACATCTGTCTTACCAGAAGTTTTTGGTATAGGAAGTCTAAATCTATTTGCTTCATTTTCTCTCATTGCAAGAGCTTCTTCTTTTAGTCTTTCTCTACTAGGCCAAAACTCGTGATTAATGTGTGTAAATGGCACTGAAGCCCAAGCAGGACCTCTGTGAACTCTGTTTCCGTGCATCATTGTAATTTTTTCTCCTGTCTTCTGACTTTGTGTACAACTTCTTCGTATAATAAATCATAAAAAGATATTCTTGCAAGTACTCTATACTTGGTTGGATATACTCTATGATATTCTGATGTGTTTAATATTCCACACTCATATTTGTATCCAACTATTTCCGAAGGGTTGAATTCAACTGTTGTTTGATCGTCTGTAATAACTAAATTAATACAGCAATTCACAGGAGAGGTATCATAAGGTCTTCTAAAACCATCGGACGTTCCTTCTACTACACGACCACTTTGTACATTATCTACATGCCAACTATATGTTGCACCAGCATCAATGTGGAAGTAGTGGCATGTAGTCCTTCCTAGGTCACTGCCAATCCAGTTTAAAAAATTTTCATAATATTCTTTTAGCAAAGGTGTTTTTTCTTGCATTCTAGACCAATCTAAAGTTACACCTGTAGCACCTTGTGTTAGATGTGGGCGACTATTATCAAATTTTAAGGGTAGTTGAAATCTATGATCGTTATCTTCTCTCACAGACATTGCCTCGGCAAGCATACTTGATTTATCTGGCCAAAATTCATGCGTAATATGAGTAAAGGGTTCTTCGGTCCAAGCAGGACCTTTTGACAATCTGTTTCCATAATACCTAGCCATACAACTACTTATGACAACAGAGTTAAATAATTACTTTTTTTTGTTTTCTAGTTTAGCAAGTCTTGCTTCGAGATCATCAATTTTTGCAGTAACTTTAGGATAGCGTTTGCGCCATGCATTTTCATCTTCTGCTAACCATGTCCATCCCCAGCGTTGCACTAGGTAATCTAAGAACTGGTCAAATTTACTATAACACCATAAACCTGCTCTTGTTCCTTTGAACCATGCTAAGAATGCCGCACCTAAAAGTGCGCCTGCAATTGCAGTGTAGATCCACAGCCTGTCGCTGAGCATCGCTGATATAGTGTCTAACATAATAGTCCTTTATTTTCCTGCTTTTTTAGCAAGGTATGCTTCAACATCGTCCCTATCAGAATCTTCTAAATATTTAATTTTTAGATTTACTAATGTTCTTTGGTCATTTGCTTCAACATACAAATCCATGTTTTTGAGGTGGTATGCAGCAACCTCGTCGCCTGCAGACGCCGCTTGTGATAGTTCTTTGCCTAGCGGAGTATCCTTCGCTGATGGCATACTTAACCCAAGGGCAGCAATCAAGGCTGCAGCACCCATTGCTTTACGGATATTGCCGTTGCCTTCTTCCAAATCTGTGAGAACAACTCTTTTACCGTCTTGAAACTCTATGTGTTTACCTAGTACTTTCATTAAATCTGCGTACTCTTCTTCAGTAGGATTTTTACTTTTCCATGTATCTAGAAATTTGTCAATCATACCGTTAACGCCATGTTTGCCTTGTAAAACTAAAGGACCTTCATTCATTTGAGAACTGATATCTGACTTTTTGTTTTTTCTACTGTAGTCTTTTGGTGACTTGTGAGCACCAGCACCACTCTTGTTGCGAGAATGTTTTGCTACTGGGTTTGGTTGATTTTTGTTAGGCTCATAAGGCTTAGGCTTTTGAGGTTTGCTTTCTCCGACAAGTTTACCTTGCATAGGATGAGGGCTTTCGTGACCTGAGGAAGGTTTTATCTTCTTCGGTTTCTTGTCACTAGCCCTTGCTACCTTTGCTTCTGTAATATCGGAAATGTTCATAGTCTACTATGGACCAGTTTGATCTAAATCAGGTCCTGTGTGTTTAATTCTGATTCTTGCACTACCTGCTGTAGCACCGCCTTGAGTTACATAGGCGTAAATATCTGTTTCAGCAGTATAAGTGTGCTGTGTTTCTCCTATTGCTTGAGTTCCGTCTGGAGTCCAACCTTGAGAAAATAATCTATCGTTATCTGCAGCATCACCAATAGTAATATCAGTGAACCCATCATAGTCTGACCAGTTACCTGCAGTCTTTTCAATCATTGCACCTAGTATAGTAGTGTTTGCTTTTGCAGTAAATAGATATTGATTGCCACCGTCATGAGTAACAGTCTCATTAACTGTCATAATACGATAGCCTGTTTCAGTTTCTAATTGAGCTAAAGTAACAGCATGTTCAGGATCAGTACCTGGAGACATGATCATTATTTCAGCATTACCATCTTTATCTTGTAGTGCTACGGAGTTGCCGGAACCTACAATTTTAGGTCCCTGCTTTCCTAACTCAACTGTTTGTCCAACACCTTTCAAATTGTATTGCTTCATAGTAAGTTCCTTATGCTATGTTACCTAGGTCGTTGTTTACATCTGCTGAACTTTGGATGCCACCGTAATCTGTAACAGTAATAACACCACTTGATATGACTAAACTAACTGAACCAACGCCTGCTGTAGCAGTACCTGGTGTTACTTTTAGTGTTAGTGTATCTGCTGAATCATATTCATATTGATATTGACTATGATACTGTCCTACGAGTTTAATATCTACATCACCGGATCTCATGTATCTAGATGCTGATCCGCTATCACCAACTTCTACAAAAGTTGCAGTGTTGTTATCTGCTGTCCATGCTGTTGGGATATCAACTGTTACGCCAATAACTCTAGAGCCTGAAGTTACATTTGCTAAGTTTACAGTGCCGGTATCATATTCGAATTCGGTAGTAAAATGCTGTATTAGGTCACCACTTACATCGTCAAGTTGTGCCTTAGTAATAGCATGTCCTGCTAGAGTAGCATTCGCAATGCTTACTTTTTGTAATGCATCTGTATTGTTGAAGAATGAAACGGCGTCCGATGTACCGCTGATATAAGAACCTTGTTTACCAAGTTCTACATTAGCGCCTACGCCCTTTAAGTTATATTTTTTTATGTCTGCCACGGTATTTGATTCCTGCTGATAGAGTTGTTGTTATGTTCTATATATTTATCAAAAAATTAAAATGTGTTAATCAAAAATATTATTATTGAGGTGTATTTGTATATAAGTACTTATATGAATTTGATGGTTATAGACGAAAAATATTGCATTGTTGACAACGACACCGTCATAATGACTGCTAACAGCACAGAAGAGCTGTATAGCAAAGCACTACAGATATTACATGCATTTGAGAGCCCTGTAACTAACACTGTTCCAACACCTGAACAAACACAACAAGCAATAGACTTACTAACAAGTTAAAAATAGGTTGACATAACACCTACTTCTTAGTATAATATGTGCATGTTGCAAACTCGAGTGGTATTTCGTAAATTGGGTCAATCCCTAAGTGTACCGTTTGCAATAGATGTTTAATAGGGGTCTTATGACTCGGGTAAAGGACAGGTCTGCGAATGTATGCGGAGTTCACAATTTAGTTACAACTGGCGTAACGACTGCAGACCATCCTTCCAATTTATGCTCCCTTCGTCTAGTGGTTAGGACACCGGGTTTTCATCTCGGCAACAGGAGTTCGACTCTCCTAGGGAGTACCAGTTACTTGACATACTCGTTGTGTTAGTTTATAATAACACTTTTACTACAGGTAGGTAATATATGTTCGACAATGATTTACAACGCATCGGTTTTTGCTGTAAGTATCTAGACCCAGATCAATCGCAGAAACCCAAAGTACTAAAAGAAATACAACAAAATTTTACAGAGCGACAAACTACTGTTACATGGCTTAATAGACAAGACAAGGCTGTAGCAGAAGAGCGTATGCTTGACATTGCAACACACAACATGCAAAGTGCATACAACCTTGTTGAATATGTTAGTACCTTACCCGAAAATCGTAGAATGGTTAGACTAGGTAGCAATCAGTTACCTGCCGCTACACATGAAAATTGGTCATACCTATGGCAAGACCCTACTAATGTTAAGATGTTAGAAGAAGGTTTTGCTAAAGTAGGCCAACTTGCTAGAGACAAAGATGTTCGTCTCAGTTTTCATCCAGGTCAGTTTTGTGTACTTGCCAGTGATAGGCCAGATGTTGTTGAACGCAGTATTGACGAGTTTGAGTATCATGTTAACATGGCAAGGTGGATGGGCTATGGCAAAGAGTTCCAAGACTTTAAGATTAATGTGCATGTATCCGGCAGGCTAGGTGCAGAAGGTCTTATCAAAGTATTGCCTCGTTTGTCACCCGAGGCACTAAATACAATTACGATCGAGAATGACGAGATGTGCTGGGGACTTGACGAGAGTCTCAAACTAGTAGACCATGTAGCACTTGTCCTTGACATACACCACCACTGGATTAGAGATGAAGAATACATACAACCACAAGATGACCGTGTTAAAGCAGTTATCGACAGTTGGCGTGGAGTTCGCCCTGCTATGCATTACAGTTACAGTCGTGACGAGCATTTACCTAATACTAACGATACCCACACTCGTATGCATGATATCGTGGGATTACTTGAAGAAGGTCACAAGAAGCAGAAGTTGAGAGCTCATTCAGATTATTTCCCTAACTATGATGCTAATGCATGGGCACTGAGCTTTTGGTCTCAGTTTGATATTCAGTGTGAGGCTAAGGCTAAGAACCTAGCAAGTGAGCAACTGTACAATCAGGCTATGAGAATGAATGAAAGTTAAAGTATTTGAAGCAGTAGTACAACCAGTACAAACAGAACAGGGCGTTACTCTACTAATGGGTCGCTCTGTTGATCTGTATGTGTTGTTTAACAATCAAGATATATTTGAATTTGTTCCAGAACCATCTGAGGCAGACATTGTGCCAATGATGTACGATAATGATTTAGATATAAATGTTGTATTTGAACAGTGTGCAAAGCACTTCAATAAAAATCAGGTGTCGGTGAACATTTCATCATTAATGCACATAGATGAAGTTACTATGTCTGACATAACAGTGTTTGTTGAAAGTTTAGATAGTGTCGAACATCCTTTTAGAAAACTAATTCATCTACATAACGACATCGAACTTCGCGATAACAAAGACAGTCATCATAGTTTTGTATACACTGATTTCTTGTTTAACAGATCGCATGTGTTGCATTTTGACAATAATTTTGTAGCAGAAAAATGGCCTACAATAACAAATTTTAATCACTGGTACAACAATTTTATTGAAGAGTTTCCTGAAAGCATTTATGGTCTTACACCAGATGCAGATATAGTACCTAAACTAAACAGGTACAGACTACTACACAAAAGTCGTATTGAGTTGACTGGAAAAATGTTTGTTACACCAAGTATAACACGCAGAGGTTCTGATGAAGTTCATGCTAAGTCTATGAGGAATGTTGCTAGGAGAGAACTAAACTCGTTCCTTTATGATTATCAAGGGTACATAGGAGACATGACACAAGGTGCTACACTAATACCTAACTACTCTCTAGAAGATGAGTTTGCTGTATTAGGAGTAAGAGGATATGGATTCTCTCCACCACATAACGATTTTTACGATACTTCTGTGTTAAGCATTTATATTGAAACATTACTATACTTAGATACTATGAAATCTAAACTTATAACTGAAAAAACACTTACGCCAATGTGCAAAGGTCATTTTGTAATGCCTCTTGGTTTTCCAGGAACTATAGAATTATTAAAACAAGAATATAAATTTAAATTCCCTGATTGGATTGATTACAGTTACGATTCTATTCCGCTAGTTGCAGAAGTAGGCGATACAGTATCAACAAAGACCTTTTTAAAAAGTGATAGGTGGGAATCATACAAGTCTTGTGTAAAAGAAGTACTTGCACTAGGAACGGACCATTTGTATGATTTGAAAAAAAGTTATGTAAACATCTTATTACACAATAGAAGCATAATGCGTGACCATGGACAAAAGTACGGTGTTCACGATGCAGTAGAAGAGATAATGTCATGAACATTTTAGTGTGCAAAAATTATACAATCAACGATCACACAAAGTGGTACAATGATAGAACTAACGAACAGAATTTAGAAAGTAATTACACTGGTATGGAAAAACTATGTGTTGCTAGTGCAGAAGAACACATACAAAATTTAGACAAAGTAAAAGTGTTTAGAGGTGAAGCAGACAACATCAGAGATGTATTTAAAAAGAACTTTTACGAAATATATGAACTGTGGAAAGAAGGACATAATATTTTATATGCTGATCTTGATGTACTATTTGTAAAGCAAGTTAATTACTTTGACCAGATTAACAAGTTTGCAATGTTCAACTTAACTGACCCTACCTCAACAAGAGATGACTTTTACAATGTAGAGTTTGAACACTTTTTTAATTGTGGTATTAGATACTACCCAAAAGATATGAACCAAAGTGTTTGGGACCTAGGCATAGAGATGGTTGAAAATTGGAATCCTGATAGATGGGATAGTGAACAAATTATATACAATGCTATGATGTTCTCACAAGACATCAAGTTAGCAGAAATACTCAAACCTTGGTTAGCATATCAAATGCTTACAGGCGGTCCTCAAGACTATAGACATAACAAAATAAATTTGTCTGATGCTAGAGCAATACATTTGCATGGCAGTCGTGATAGTGGAGATAGATTGCAGACAATGCAAAGGTTACGAACTTCCACCTAGAATTAACGGTGAGTTCCTATGTTAGTAAAACTTCAGGGCCCTGTTGTTTCTACTAAAAATGTTGGCACAGTCATTGTGTTCTCCTGGAACTATATAGCGTATTCTTAGAGGGACGCATTACTTTTAACTTGCTAGACTTTAATTTCTGTCCAACGCTTTTATTTAACTCTATACGCAGAAAAGTGTGGGAAAACAGGCTTTTTTACCGCAAATAAGTGTTGACAGGTGGGTTAACATAGTATATAATAGTAGAATACAAATTAAAAACGAGGATTATATGTTATTTGATAAGCCGTTAAAAAGTGGTGAAGTAATTACAACTAAATTAGTATCTGGCGAAGAACTAATATCACGATTTGAAAAACAAGAAGGCGATACACTTACTTTAAGCAAAGTTGTTGTATTAGCACCAGGACAACAGGGTATTGGAATGGTACCGTGGTTAATGAGTGCAGAGCCTAAGCATGTTGACATTAACATGACAACAGTATTAACATACGCTGTAACTCAAAAAGAAATTGCAGATAAGTATACTGAAATGACCTCGAGCATTCAGCTCATCAAGTAAATTTACGCCAAGTGCGAATATTAGTGGGGGGCTTGATATGAAAGATCATTTATATGCTGCATCATTTGCAGGATTGCTAGTTTGGGGCATTGTAGGATTTACCAATTCTATAATGACCGAGAAACAAGAACAAGCATACTATCCTATTGCAATTCCAGAAAGTGTAACTGTCGTGGAGACAGTTGAGCAAGTAGAAATTGATGTAGACGAAATGCATTGTCTTGCTAAAAACATTTATTTTGAAGCAAGGGGAGAATCTACTAAAGGTAAAATTGCAGTTGCAAATGTTACCATGAACAGAGTAGATAGTCCAAAGTATCCTAATACAATTTGCGGTGTAGTGTATCAAGCAAAGCATTCTAAGTGGTGGTTAGAACATCACAACAGACTAGTTCCTATTAGGAATCAATGTCAATTTAGTTGGTACTGCGATGGCAAGTCAGATACACTTTACTTAACAGATAGTAAAGGTAGAGTTATCAGACGCAATATGGAATCTTGGTTAGAGAGTATTAACATTGCCGAAGATGCTATTCGTGGTAACCTCAACTCAGTTATACCAACCAACGCATTATGGTATCATGCAGATTTTGTACAGCCTTATTGGAGTACACATTACAAAAAGGTTGAGAAAGTAGGTGCTCATATATTTTATACATCAACTTAATGGAATGAATAATGTCATTACATAGATCCAATTGGTTACCTAAGATAGTCAAACAGCATCTAGGCGAAGTAAACACTGCCATCGAAGTTGGTGTGTGGCAAGGTGACTACAGTAGAGAAATTATACAAAAACTAGAACCCAAAATATTTGTTGGTGTAGATCCTTACGAGTTTAGAGAGGACTATGCTGACACACCTGACCCTAATGTTTTTAGTGAGCAAAAGAAGTTAGACAATTTATTTCTCAGCACACAAGAAAAACTAAACAGCATGGGTCATACACTTCTAAGAAGCACAGGCATAGATGCCGCAGGATTGTTTGGCGACAACAGCCTAGACTTTGTGTACATAGATGGTGATCATTCATATGACTTTGTGTCTAAAGATATTAAAGCATGGTGGCCAAAAATTAGAAGTGGTGGTATACTGAGCGGACACGATTACTGCTGGGGACACAGACCACGCAATATTCCGTTTGGTGTCATGGAGGCAGTTGACGAACATATTAGTAACTACAATTTAGAAATGGATAAAACAGACGAAGAATTTGCTACATGGTGGACTATTAAACCATAACTTAATATCATAAATACTCGTACATAGGTAACAGTACAAACAGGGAGAAACACATGTACGAGTATAAAGCGAATGTCGTCAAAATTGTTGACGGCGACACCGTCGATGTAAATATCGACTTAGGGTTTGGTGTTTGGATGATGGACGAAAGAGTTCGCATCATGGGCATTGATACACCCGAATCAAGAACCAGGGATAAAGTAGAAAAACTTTTTGGCTTGGCAGCAAAAACAAAATTAAAAGAAATACTAGGTAAGTCTTGCATACTTAAAACTCAGATTGCCAGAGATGGTGAAGATATGAGAGGTAAGTTTGGTAGAGTACTTGGTGACTTTATAGCACTAGACGGTCGTATGGCAACAGACATATTAGTCGAAGAAGGACATGCAGTAGCATACTTCGGTGGCAGTAAAGAAGAAGTTCAAGCAAAGCATATGGTTAATAGAGATAAGTTATTGCGTGAAAAAGTTATACCTAAAGCAGAGTATGACAAAGCCGTTAAGTTAATGGAAAAGAAAAAGAAGTAGAAAATGAATGCCAACTTTCATTTACACCCTCCTAAAACAGGTGGGTCGTCGATCATAACAGCATTGCTAGAACATAGTCCATCGTTTAAAGAAAAATATGGAAACTACTATAAGCAACAAGTTTATGTTCATTATAGTCCAATCACTATCAAAATGGATGTTGGTAATTCGGTTACACTAGGTATTAGAGATCCTTATGAAAGATTAATTTCATTAACAAGATGGATTAATAGGCAAGGTATTTACGAAACTCATTACACTCTTAAGAAGCATTTTGCTGAAGCAAGAAGATACAGTAAAATAGATTGGTCTGAAGACCATGCTAGATTTAAAAACTTTGAATACAAATGGGCAATACAAGCCACACTCAATGATTGGGAAAATTCAGTTAACGAAGATTGTGAAGTTAAACTTATACGGTTTGAAAACTTAGTAGAAGACTTTCAAGCAATATATCCAATAGAACTGCCCCATATTCATCATGTACCTGAACCAGTTCCATTTTCTCATATACAAGAAAACTTCGATTCACAGGAAACATTAGATAAATTTAATACATGGTACGAAAAAGATTTCGAAAGATATTCGTACACAATGATCACAGACATCAATGACTTGTATCAAAAATATCAAGATAACGGTTGACATTGAACATTGTTCGTGTATAATATTACCAAGTGGATGGAAACATTAAGGCATCGACCCACTATAAATATTCCGCACTAATGGCCTTCTAATTATTTAGGAGATACAAATGAATAAGAGATTTTATTCAGGTAAAACATATTCGCATTCAACTGGACACAGTTGTGCGTTTAGACAATGGCGAGCTGATAGTCATTGCAATTTAATTCATGGCTATGCTTTGCAGTTCGAATTTACTTTCGGTGGAGACGAACTTGATGAGCGTAACTGGATAGTAGACTTTGGTGGTTTGAAGCCACTTAAAGAATGGTTGAAGCACATGTTTGATCATACTTACTTAGTAGCAGAGAATGACCCAGAAATGGAAACTATTCAAATGTTACAAGACAAAGGTCTAATTGATATGCGAGTAGTATCGCATACAGGTTGTGAAAGATTTGCTGAAATGGCTTTTGACAAAGCAGATGAAATTGTTAAAGAATTAACAAATGGAAGATGTTGGGTACAAAAGACTACAGTAAGAGAACACGAGCATAATAGTGCAACTGTTGAACTTAACGACCATACTAAAGTAAAATTTAGTTAAACAATTATAGGGCGTTACTGTGTGCCCGGCGACGGCCGATCACAGTACTATATGATGATATACTATGAAGTTTAGAACGTAGTTGGCTTCCCTCACTGACGAGTGGGGGCCACTATACTCCCAAAAGTTCCACAAGCGGTTTTACAATTAAAGAAGATAAGAACTCATTGTTCCTTAATAATTCTTGATTGTGTCTTGCTATATCCTTGTCGCCTTTGTTTGTTTTTATAAACTCTGATGCTAAAGATATTCTCTCGTTGAGTGTATCTGCATAGTCGTAGTTACCTTGCATCTCAAAACCAAAATTGGATAAATGTTGATTAAAGTTTTTAGTAGATATTATAACAGAAGGCAATCCTAATACAAATCCTTTCAAACATTTTTCAGTAATTAAAAACTTGTCATTGTGCGTTTCAATACCAATGTACCATTCGTACTCTTGCCAGTTAGAATTTAAATTCATATGATCAGAAAATATAACTGCATCATCATACGGCAACCCTTTTGGTAGTTCATGTTTATGCTTATTAATAAATTGATCTACTATAACAGTCTCAACATCATTGTCGTGTAAACGATTTCTAAGGTTAGGACTACCAGTAAAAGAATTTATCCTAGTAACTTGATCTTTGTTAATATAATGCAAACTCCAATCCGCATCTTGTAAAATACCTTTTTCTTCAAGTATAGAAAGTGCTTCTACACGCCAGTGCCTTGCTTTGTGTACTGGTACTAAAAACTTGTTTGTGGGCTTGGCACCTGTGGTAACAAGGTTACTCTTTTGATAATATGTACCAACACCGTAAATTACTATCGGTATTTCTAATCGTTTGTTTGCTGGTATACTATCTAAGTTCCAGTTGCCTGTGTTGTGTGTTGCTACTGCATACGCATATATAATGTCTCTTGCCTGTGCAACTTCCTCAGCAAGTTCGTTAAGTACTCTAGTTATAAAGAAGCCACCTTCAACAAAATCTCTTATAATTAATTTATGCTTGTTTAATAACTTTGCTATTTTGTGTTTTGGCCATGGAAGTTCTAATAGTTGCCTAGCACATATTTCGTAGTAACTATCATCGGGCTCGTTAGTTAATAATATCCTAGGATCAACACCTGCGCCTCCAAACTTTGTGCCCAATGTGATATTATGATCTGCTAATTGTTTAATAACACTATCGCCAATTACTTCTTTTACATGTTTAAATTGGTAGCCTAATGCGTAATTAGTATAACTAGGCAAACCACATAATTGCGACACTAAGCCTACACTACATAGTTCTAACGGTGCTACAGTCTCTATATTAATACCCATATTGGTATTTATCACCCGTTTTAATAGACAATATTAAGTTTCAGTAAAAAAAATATAGGTAAATATGTATATGTTATTCGGAATTCTTACATTAATCACTGCTCTGGCTATTGCTGGGGTAGCGGCATGGTTTAGTATTGCAGGACTAATGGCTATCTTTAGTGCGGCAGCAATGCCTATTGCTGTTATGGCAGGAACACTAGAAGTAGGTAAACTGCTTACTGCTAGTTGGTTATATAGGTATTGGCATGAAACAACTCTAGCACTCAAAACATATTTGAGCATTGCTGTGGCTGTTCTAATGCTTATTACAAGCATGGGTATCTTTGGATACTTGTCCAAAGCACACTTAGATCAAGCAAGTGAAAGCGGAGATGCATTTGCTATTGTAGAAAGACTAGACGGCAAGATTGCTAGAGAAGAAAATAAAATCAGCATACTAGAAGAACGCATTGTTAGTTTGCAAACAGGTGGCGGCTTAGATGTTAGTGCTAGTATACAGCAACAAGAAACAATCAGAGATGGTGCTTGGGATAGAGTACAAGGCGATATAGATTATGCACAAGGACAAATCCAAAGCATAAGAGACCAACTAGTTATCGACCTTAAAGCACAAGATGATAAACTAATACCACTGGATAAAATTGTAGACAGTTATGCAAGTCAAGGCACAGTTACAACCGAAACAGACAGTGGCGGAATATTTAGAAGTGCTGAAACAGAAACAGTTGACAATGTTGCACTAGCAAACGAAGTAAGGCTAGGACAAAAAGCAGAGCGTGACGCAATATCAGATGAGAAAGATAAACTTAGACAAGTTGCACAAAACGATATTAAAGTACAACAAGCAAATATAGATAAGTATAGAGCTCAGGCACAAACTGTTATAGACAATGCTAACAAAGAAATAAACAGTTTGCGTGAAAACAGTAGTCAAGATCAAGACCAAATACTTATTAAGATTGATGATTACAACGACCAAATTGATACTATCTATGATGGACTTATTGTAATCAAAGATGAAAAGTTTGAAGCAGAATCCGAAGTTAGAGCATTAGAAAAAGAAGTAGGGCCTATCAAATATGTAGCACAATTAATATTTGGTGGTGACAGCGAAGATTTACTTGACAAAGCAGTACAAGTGTTTATACTACTACTTGTATTTGTATTCGACCCACTAGCAGTTATGCTAGTGATTGCGGCAAACCAAACGCTATTGCGTTATGGAATCAACTTAGAAAAGACAGGACCAGAAGATGGAGATACCACCAGTCAACCCGATAACAAACCAAACACCTCAAGTACCTCTGGTACAGGAGAGACCCTTAGTGAAGGAAACAGTGAAGATACTGCCGAACACGGGGGAACAACAGATAACGACCTACATTTACAACAGCAAGGGACAACTGGAGACCTCGACAGTGAGAAGCCAGACGATCAGCCTTCTGCTGTAGATGATGCAGCTTTAGCAATGGCTGAAAGTGCAGCTCTTAAAAAAGAATTAAAAAAGATGAAAAAAGAGTTGACCAAAAAGCCTAAAGAAGTTATAATAGAAAAAGAAAAAGAAGTAGACATAAACATAAAAGTACCAAAGTCGATCACTGCATTAGAAAAGAAACTGAGTAAGAGGCTTAGTAAAGATGACGACTAAGGAAGAACTTCAGGCTACACTAGATTCAGTTTGGGAGCGATACGGCACTGCTTTAACACAGTTGTCTACTGCACTAGACAAAATTGATAAGTTGGAAAAACGCAAACCGGAAATTAAGGAGATAGAAGTTGAGGTCGAGAAAATTGTCGAAGTTGAACGCAAGGTCGAGGTCCCAAAGGAGGTTGTGGTCACTCGCGAAGTCGAAGTCCCAGGCCCAGAACGAGTCGTCACAAAAGTCAACCCCGCTGACGCAGGACTCAGAAAAGAAATAAAAGAACTTAAGGCTAAAGTTAAGCAGTTAGAAAAGCAAAAAGAAAAAATAGTCACAGTAGAGAAATCTGCTAGTGGTGATTTGCGTGAAGCTGCAAGATTACTTGCTACAAGTGAAATGAACAAGGAGGACTTATCTGAAGATGAGATATTTGACTTATTGCAGAAAAGTTCCGAAGACGAAGTAAAGAAAAAAATCGGCTTTTGGGCTCAACCGTTACCAGATCCTGATCAACCAGAAACCACTAAAAGGTACATAGGTAAAAAATGACCGATACAAAGTTAAACTGTAATTTTTGCGGCAAGAATAGAGATCAAGTTGAAAAGTTAATTGCTGGTCCTAACGTTTACATTTGCAATGAATGTATTTCTATCAGTTATGAAATACTCGATGATGATAAGCATTTACTCTTTGAAGAGCTAGAAGATATCCCAACACCTAGAGAAATACACGACTATTTAAATTTATATATTACAGGACAAGATGAGGCTAAGGAAATACTTAGTACATCTGCATACAACCATTACAAAAGAATAAACCACAAAAGCACAGGCGATGTTGTAGTAGAAAAAAGTAATGTACTAATGATAGGTCCAACAGGTTCAGGTAAAACTTTATTTGCTAAAACACTTGCTAAAAAACTTAATGTACCATTTGCTATTGCAGATGCTACAACACTAACAGAAGCAGGATATGTAGGTGATGATGTAGAAGCAGTGTTAGAAAGACTACTTGCAGTTTCAGACTATGACATAAGCCTTGCACAAAAAGGCATCATATACATAGACGAGATAGATAAGAAAACTCGTAAAAGCGAAAGCAGTACTACAACCAGAGATGTAAGTGGTGAGGGTGTGCAACAAGCACTATTGCGTTTAATCGAAGGCACAGTTACTAAAGTTAAACTAGGAGCCGCGGCAAAAAGATTTAGCGAAGACTTAACAGAATTTGATACATCAAATGTTTTGTTTATTGTAGGTGGTGCATTTGTAGGCATTGAAGAATTTATAACTAAAAGAATAAAACAAAAAACAGGTGTTGGGTTCACTGGCAATGTTATCTCAAAAGACCAGTCTAATATAATACTAAAATCGTTACAACCAGATGATGTTGTTAAGTATGGACTAATACCAGAACTTGTAGGAAGACTACCTATTATAACTACATTAGACACATTGTCAGAAGAGCAGTTAGTAGAAATAATGCAGAATGTTAAAAATAGTGTAATTGATCAAGTAAAAGAACTTATGATTTATAACAACATCGAGTTAGAGTTTAGCAATGATTACTATAGAGATGTTGCGAAGAGAGCAACTACAACTGGCATGGGTGCTAGAGCAGTTAAAAGCATTGTAGAGAACAGTTTGTTCTACTTAATGTATAATGCTCCAGAACTCCAGAAAGATAATGTAGTTAAGGTAAAATTCGATAAGTATCCAAGTAGTTCAGATAAACCTATGGCTTTTTACGAAGATGGCAATAGTAACCCTCTAGAAAATTACAGATTTTTTAGAAATGCTACACTTGACATTGCTAAATAAGAATAGTATAATAGTTATAAACTAAATTTTTCACACACAGGAAATAAATGAAAAACAACAATTGGAGCAAAGGTGTAAAGGAAGGGTTTAACAAACCTAGAAGACATTTTAATAAGCCTCAAGAAAAACAGTTTCGCGGTGCTTCAGTCGAAGTACGCAACGACGATGTTAACGGTGCTATTAGGCGTTTGAAGAAAATACTCGAGCGTGACGATAGACAAAAAGACCTAGCAAAGAATGAATTTTACGAAAAGCCTAGTGCTAAGAAGAAGCGTAAAAAAGCTGCTGCAAAGTCTAGATGGAACCGTGAAGTCGAAAACAAAAGAAGAGCAGGTACATGGGTAGACAGCGAAAGTGGTGACACATCTTGGATGAAAACCAAAAAGAAACGCAGAAAGCATGTAGAGTTACAGAAGAAAATTAAGGCTAGAGGCCGACTGTAAATGCGTATCGCCGTTGTTAGTGGAGGATTCGATCCACTACATTCCGGACACATCAATTACTTAGAATCAGCAGCCAAACTTGGCAGCAAGTTGATTGTATTAGTAAACAGTGACGAATGGCTCACTAAAAAGAAGGGCAGACCTTTTATGCCTTTTGAAGAACGCTCAATTATAATTCAACGCATGGATATGGTAGACAATGTGTATGCTGTCGATGACAGTGATGGCAGTGTAACCAAAGGACTTGTAGATGTAAGAAATGCGTTTGGTCATCAACACGAATATGTATTTTGTAATGGCGGCGACAGAGGTAAAGACAACATACCAGAAATGGATGTTGAAGGTTACGAGTTTGAATTTGCTGTAGGTGGCGATAACAAAGCCAACAGTAGCAGTTGGATATTAAAAGAATGGCAGTACCCAACAGAACGCAGAGTATGGGGCGAGTTTAGTGACTTGTTTCAAGACTCGGCAGTTAGAGTTAAAGAGCTAGTAATTGAGCCTGGTAAAGGCATCAGTTATCAGCGTCACTTTAAGAGATCAGAAATTTGGTTTGTAAGCAAAGGTGAATGCGAGATTAAGTATGGAGCAGACACTGAGTTACCAGAACATTATTCATACCATATCTTAAAAACAGATCAGTCCTTTACAGTAAGAGCGAAAGCATGGCACCAGATTGTTAACAAAAGCACTGAGCCATGTCACATCATAGAAATACAATACGGCGAAGAAACAACCGAAGACGACATAGAAAGATTAGAGTATTACGATGGCTAAATTAGTTGTTGCTGGATGTAGTTATTCAGATAGAACTAAAGTCCCTCTTTGTTACGGTGACTACTTGTCTAGAAAGATGCAGTGCGAGTATGTACACTTAGCTCGTGGTAGCAGTAGTAATGACAGTAGTTGGTTTAAGTTGTCTACACAAATATTAAACAATAACATATCCTCAGACGATATTGTAATACTACAATATACAGATGTATTTAGAAAACTGTTACCCAGCACACCCCCATATAAAAATAAAAATAATACAAGACCAGGACAAATAGAATCACACAATACTCCTTATGGAAAAATGTATACTAGTGATTTTAAAATGCACAGTCATCAATGGCAAGAAGAGGATGAAAACAAAATTCTACACAAAGCATTTGAGGATTTTGGAATATGCACAGAATATGATTGTGCTATGTTTGTGTCCAAGCATAAACAGTTTGAAGCACTATGCGAATTAAATAATATTAAGTTAGTAGTACTTCTTAACAGATACACTAACATAAGACCCGAAGATGATGTGCCACTAGATATATCATCAGTGTTAAGTGAACAAGTAAGAAACAGATCGTTTCACGAAGAAGCAGTTATACAAACAGGCGAAGACAATAATCCAGCATTGCATGACTTAGGATGGGTTGATGATCCATTTGAAGAAGAACAAATATACGATAACTCACACCTTAGTACTGAAGGACACAAAGTACTAGCAGATGCTCTTTATAAACATTTGCAGGGTCATAAATTGGTTGACAATTCACTGTAATCTGCTATAATACATATTAAAGTAAGTAAAACAATGGTATTATTTTATGACTATGCATCTAGCACAAGGCCTCAATACTATTCGTAACAGAAAGTATAAGCCTAAAATGACCAAAGCAAATATTGCTAAGTGGGAGAAAGGTTTAATTGATCATAACAGGCAATGCAAACGCATGGGCGAGCCTAAGTTAACTTTCGAACAGTATGTAGATTACTGCCACGGTATTTCCCCTAAAAAAGATCTAAGAGCTGATAGAAGTACATTTACTGTACGCAAATCTCTTGCTCAACAACAGATCGAAGAGTTCAACAAAAAGTATCCTTCACAGCCAATGTCACCTACTGGCAATCACAACTGTGGCAAAAAAGAAACAATGAAGTACACTGGAGATCTTATTGCCGGTATTGCAACCATGCATAAGAGTAATGCTGTACCTGTAATGAAGGGCACTAATCAAGCAAAAGATATTGCGAGGATGAGACGATGACATTTGATGATATTATGCAAACCATAATCATACCAATGCTAGTTGTTGGTCTAGTAGCACTTGGTGCTTATATGGGATTTAAAAACAAAACTGAGGAGCCAATGTATTTTGATGATCCTCAAATTGAAACTGAGAACTTAGCATGAATAGAGATGAAAGAATGGCGAAGTCTGCAAAAGCCAGATCAAAAAGAAAGCAGATAAAAGAAATTAGAGCAAAGATACAACGAAGCCTTTATGCTCACCTTCGTCACCTAAGACAGAAGTATCAAAAGATCAAAAGCAGGCACCATGACAAGTAAGAACGATATCACTGGCGATAGCATACAAAGTAGACACTCTGGTCAGAAGAAGTATGCTGACAACTGGGAAAAGATCTTTGGCAAGAAGAAAGGACAAGCACAACAGCCTAACATTCCTACCGCTGAAGATATCCAGAAGCAAAAAGATCAAGCACAGGACCCAAGAAATGGATGAAGTAACTTTTATCATTAAGTGGGAAGTAACTTGGTATCCGCCTAATAGCGAAACTGAGAAAGTTGCTTACGCAGAAACAGAAGAAACATTTTCTATAGAGGAAGACGAAGTAGAGTACTACACTGACTTTATGGACAACTATGATGAACTAATCGGCGACGATAGGTTTACACCCGAAATGAATGTGCAAGAATATATTGACGATGGGTTCGGCGATGTTAACATTGAGTATGTAGCAATTTCAGATGTTGACGGTAATTTACTTTGGTCCGAGGACTAAGATGGGGCATCCAACTGACACACAAATTTTCAAAGCCATTAAGGAAGGCATTGCAGAAGTATTAGAGCAGATTAAACAAACTCAGGACAAGTTGGCTGAGTTGGAGGAAAAGATTGATGGAAAAAATAATTAGAGCAACTATCACAGTAGAAGTTCCGTACAGTAATGAACTTATGAACTACGGTGATAAACTTAACAAAAAGTTAAAGCAGGTTATTGCTGATACTGATTTTATACAACACGAAACACAGGCAGGCAATTTAGAGCCAACAACAAGACCTGTAATTAAAGCATTATGATTACTATACCAGACTTAATAGGATTCACAGGTGTTGCATTGTTGATAACAACATACGCAATGCTACAGTTAGATAGAATAGACCCCAAAGGCTTTTGGTACAGTTTCAACAATATGGTTGTTGCTATACTAGTGAGTGTTAGTTTGTACTACACACCAAATATTGCTAGTTGGATAATTGAAATCTTTTGGTTCATTATAAGTGTATACGGACTTTGGAAATTTTATAATCGTGCATAAAGAATTACTAGTTGAAACATACATAAACGATTCTGCGGACTACGACTTTATTGTCGACGAAGCAACACAGAATACACTTGCACCTTACTTTGAATTCAAAGATACAAACAATGTAGATGT